>Ga0154672_129_pt2 | contig 50962 bp, 50 predicted proteins | sample Rifle2008BG13ft_FD_116101 | JGI IMG/M metagenome (GOLD analysis project Ga0154672, IMG submission 116101) | Chloroflexi bacterium RBG_13_51_36
AAGCAGCTTGCTGATGTCAAAGAGCAGTACGAGAATGCCGGGGCTTTGTTAGACAAAAACAGACAGCGTAAAGAGATTGAGGCATCTATCCAGAGGCTGACCAAAGATTATGGCGGGATAGAGAAACTGCTTATTAACGTAAAGACATTGAGAGAGGATTCTGAGAGAGCGGGCAAAGCGCTGAGGGCTGCAGAAGGATTCAGAGATAAGCAAGAGATCTCGGGCCTCAGAAGGGAGCTGGATGCAGCTCAGAATCGGCGTGGGATTATCGAAAAAGACTCAGCCCAGAGGGAACAGGAGCTAGCTGAAGCCAAAGGGAAACTGGGCAGAAGGAAGTCTCTCGTGTTTCTTGGTTCAGCAAAGGGAATAGCCACTGCAACGGCAATACTAGCAGGCGGGGTAGTCGGAGTCATAGTCGATCGGTTCTATTTCTTGAGCTTGATAATCCTGGGCGCAGCTCTTCTGGCCGTAGCCATGTGGGCAAGAAACGCCCTTATTCGGGATAAGACCAGCATTTCAGTTATTGAAGGGCGCATTCAAGATATGAAGGAAGGCCTCGATGACCTCAGTAAGAGCGAGCAAGAGGTGCTCGCCAAGGCGAAATGCAGCACGGTTGCCGAGTTCAATGAGAGAGAAATGGGTTTTTATGATTGGCTCGACAGGAAGAGCTCTGCGGATCTCCAGTTAAAGGGAATGCTGGGTGGCAGAACGGTTGAGGAGATTGAGGAGCAAAAGCTGGAGTTAGCCAGGAAGCTGGCGACGGAAGAGACAAAGCTTACTGATGACTTGAAGCAGACGCATTTGAGCCCCGAAGAGTACGTGGCGCTAGAAAGAAAAGTCCAGAATTTGGGAAAAAGGCAGGCCGAGCTTGAGAGGCAAAAGAGCCGCTGTGAGATAATTGTCGAGCAGGCAAGGTTCAACATAGAGGACCAAATTAGACTGGAAGAGGAGCTGGAAGGGCTTCAGGAGACTCTGAAACGTGAGGACAAGAAGGTGAGAGTCTATGGGATAGCCAGTGAGTTTCTCTACCGGGCGAGAACTGAGGTTCTTTCGTCAGTGGAGGGAGCTCTGGAGCATGAAATTCAGGAGCACCTGACTTTGTTTACCAATGGCAAGTACAGGCAGGTAAAGGTCAACAAGGAGGGCCTGGAGTTCTGGGTATATTCAGATGAAAAAGGTGACTGGGTCAGACCCGAAGAGTTAAGTGGCGGCGCGATTGATGAATTCTACCTGGCGTTTCGGCTTGCCTTGATGAAATTGATATTTGGCGATAAGAAGCCGCCCCTGATATTGGACGACCCCTTTGTCAATTTTGATTCTGTCCGTCTGGCCAAAACGTTGGAGTTCTTTAAAATGCTGGCGTCTGATTATCAAATCATCATATTCACTCTGGGCGATTCATATGACAAAGTAGCTGATAACATCATTCTTTTAAGTGAGAAAGAGAGGCTTTTGTGACGGACTTGGCTGTGTGGGTGTTTTTCGGTTCCAGGAAGCGTTTTGTCGAGAGTTTGGAAGCAACTACGATGTTGAGATATGGGCCAGGTGTACGGGGAGTATTTAGGCAATAGGGGGTATAATCATGGGATTTCCTTTCCACGTGTTGCTGTCCTCGACCTTTGGCACCTTTGGTATTGTTTGGCAGGAAACCAAGAGAGGCCCGAAGGTCTATTCAGTATTGCTTCCTGATGACCGAAGTCCTGTGGAGAATCTTGTGCAGATAGCCTTTGCTGACTCCCGCCATCAGACGTGTCCTACTATTGCCGAACTTGGTGAACGAATTCAAAGCTTTCTTGCGGGCGAGGCCGTTGATTTTGGACTGGATGTCATCGCTCTTGAAAAGTGCTCTGAATTCCAAAAAAGAGTCCTTCTGGCTGTGCACAGGATTCCGAGGGGTTGGGTAAGTACTTACGGAAGGATTGCGGGGAGTGCGGAAGTCCCGGGTGGTGCAAGGGCGGTTGGCAGAGCCCTTTCGCGCAATCCTTTTCCGATAATCATTCCCTGTCATCGAGTTATTAGATCCGATGGTGAACTTGGTGGATTTGGAGGCGGGCTGGGAATGAAGCAGACTTTACTTGAACTTGAAGGCATGAAGTTTTCACGGTCAACGAGCGTTCTTACGAACTACGAACAGAATTCACTACTGACGCTGCGACCGACTGCTAAGGGCAGTCGCAAGCTGCTTAAGCAAAAGGGGATATTGTGAGTCTGCGTGAAAGGCTGATTGGAATTTTCTATAGGGCGGCAACAGGCAGCCGTAAGATCCGAAATCTTCTTACCCCTGCTGGTGCAGTATTCCTTTTTGGCCTTATAGCACCATTCATTTTGGCTGCTCTTCAAGTAGACAAATGCTTGGACTTCCATGAACTCCTTCCTGCATCGCTGAATATTATTGTGTCTGTGCCCGTTCTCGCTATCGGGCTGTTCTTAATGACCTGGTCAGTTCTGATTTTTATCAGAGTGAAGGGAACGCCTGTGCCTTTCAACCCGCCGCCCAACGGCAGGTAAAAGGAGGTGACTGGAAATGGGCTATATCTCGCCTACGTTAGCTGTAAGGAATATGAAGCAGACGATTCAATTCTACAGGGATTTCCTGGGATTCAGGATGGGCATGGCTTTCCCTGACGCTGACAATCCGGAGTACGCCGACCTATCCAAGGATGGGATGGTTATCATGTTGATGCCAGCCCAAGGTATTGGTGTCGGTGCCAAAGCAAGACTGGGCATTGGTGTGAATTTGTATATGCAAATCGATGGGAACATAGATGAGTACTACAGCGAACTGTCAAATAAAGGGGTCAAGATTGTAGCAGACATAAAAGACGAACCGTTTGGCATCAGGGACTTCACGGTCGAAGATATCAACGGGTATAAGCTGACATTCAATCAGGTCTCCAGGGCTGTCAAAGTTTGTACGAGCTGCGGCATGCCCATGACCAAGCTCGAGGATTTCGGCGGGGGAAATCTGGAGAACTTGTACTGTGTATACTGTTCAAAGCCGGATGGCAGCCTCAAAAGCTGTGAAGAGGTGTTTCAAGGCATGGTCAACTTCATGATGATGTCTCAGAAGATGGATAGAAAGACTGCCGAGAGCGCAGCCACAGAGCGTATGTCCAAGATGCCTGCTTGGAGCGGTAAAACTTAGTCTGTGCGTGTTGGCCGCCGTATCTTAACTGGGCGTTAGAAAACAAGGCTTCCAAGCCACACCCCTCCTTTCTGTTCAAACAGGCAAACAGACTTGCATAAGCGAATCGAAGTTGACATAATTTTTCAGTGGACGTGCAAACATTCTCTCTAGCCAAAGAAGGCTGGGCGCATATATAATTGGCGAACATAGCTAGGCCAAATTGGGGAGATAAATAGTATGGAACTCAACATTGCAGTCTTGCCCGGCGATGGCGTGGGCCCTGAGGTAGTGAGCCAGGCGCTGAAGGTCTTGCAGGCAGCTGGTGAGAGATTTGGGCATACCTTTCTTTATCATAACGGTCTCATAGGTGGCGCTGCTATGGATACCCTGGGTACGGCTCTCGACACTGAGACCTTGAGGATGTGTAAGCAATGTGATGCGGTGCTCCTGGGTGCAGTTGGCGGTCCTAAGTGGGATGACCCTCAAGCTAAAATCCACCCTGAAGACGGGCTTCTGGCTTTGCGCAAAGGGCTGAAAATGTTTGCAAACTTACGCCCCGTGAAAGTTCTCCCTATGCTGGTGAATTCTACCAGTCTCAAGCCGGAGGTGATTAAGGGTGTCGACCTGGTGGTGGTGAGAGAGCTTACTGGCGGCCTTTATTTTGGTCAGCCCAAGAAGCAGTGGCGGACTCCGAAGGGGAGACAGGCTCTTGATACCCTGGCTTATTCCGAGGCGGAAATTGAGCGGATATTGAAGGCAGGCTTTGAGCTGGCTCGCAGCCGCCGGAAGAAGCTAACCTCCGTGGACAAGGCCAATGTCCTCCAATCATCCCGACTGTGGCGGCAGATTGCTATAGAAATGTCGGCTGATTACCCCGACATTGAGCTCCAGCATATGCTGGTTGACGCCTGCGCCATGAGGCTTATTCAGCGTCCCAGTGAGTTTGATGTTTTGGTCACGGAAAATATGTTTGGCGACATCCTCACCGACGAGGCTTCTATGCTGGTTGGCTCTATGGGCATGCTCCCTTCGGCCAGCCTGGCGGGAATTCCCAAGGGGAAGACCTTTGGCATGTATGAACCGATTCACGGCAGCGCTCCCAGTCTAGCGGGGCAAGACATAGCTAATCCTATTGCCACTATCCTAAGCGTAGCTATGATGCTTCGCTATTCCTTCGCGCTGGAGGCTGAAGCACAGACCATAGAAGGGGCTGTCATCTCTATCCTGGAACGGGATTATAGGACTTGCGATATAATGTCGGAGGGGAAGACCAAGGTGGGGACAAAAGAAATGGGAGATTTGATTGCACAGAAAGTGAAAGCTTAAGAGAACTTCCATGACAACAGTACAACTTTACGATACCACTCTGAGAGACGGTGCCCAACAGGAAGGCATTTCCTTTTCCGTCGAGGACAAGCTCAAGATTTGCCAGAAGCTTGATGAGTTGGGCATTGACTTTATCGAGGGTGGCTGGCCAGGCTCTAACCCCAAGGATTCCGAGTTCTTCGCGCAGGCACAAAATCTGCGCTTAACACATTCTGCTCTGGTGGCCTTTGGCAGCACCCGGCGATCAGATTGTCGGGCGGGAGAAGACCTCAATCTAAAGGCCTTGCTTAAGGCCAGGACCGATGTTGTCACTATTGTAGGAAAAGCCTGGGACAAGCAGGTAACCCGCGTTCTGGAGACAACCCTGGAGGAAAACCTCAGCATGGTTACAAACTCCATAGGCTATCTCCGAGGAAAAGGACTCAGAGTTTTCTTCGATGCCGAGCATTTCTTTGACGGCTATAAGGGCAATTCTGGATATGCCCTGCAGGTGGTGATGGCTGCGGCCAAGGCCGGTGCAGCATGCGTGGTTCTTTGTGATACGAACGGCGGCAGTCTGCCCCAACAAATAACGGAGGCTATCAGAGCCGTTCAAAAGGCAAGCCCTGTTCCTCTGGGTGTTCACACTCATAACGACGCGGAGCTTGCCGTAGCGAATACCCTGGCTGCCGTCGAAGCGGGGGTTGTTCAGGTCCACGGGACAATCAATGGCTATGGTGAACGCTGCGGCAACGCTAATCTCTGTTCCATCATACCGACTTTGAAACTCAAGATGGGCATTGACTGTGTTACTGACAGGCAATTGAGCAAGCTGAGCGATGTCTCTCGCTATGTATCAGAGCTGGCTAACATGCCACATTACGACCGGTTTCCCTATGTTGGCGATGATTCCTTCACTCACAAAGGCGGGATTCATGTATCAGGCTTGATTAAATGGGAAGACAGCTATCAGCACATAAATCCGGGTCTGGTAGGCAACCGCCCGCATGTTGTTGTCTCCGAGCTGGCTGGAAAGGGAAGTATTGTGTTTAAGGCCAAGGAGCGTGGACTGCCTGTCCCTAAGGGCAAAGCAATTGAGGAAGTGCTGGAGCAAATAAAGTTACTTGAGAAACAGGGTTTTCAGTATGACGTTGCCGAGGCGTCTTTCGACCTTCTGCTCCGCCGGGTTCAACCGAACTATCGGCCACCTTTCGAGTTAGTCGATTTCATGGTCGTGGTGGAAAAGCGTCGCCGTCCGCCTACCAGAGGAAATCAGGAGGAGCCACTATCAGAAGCAACCATCAAGGTCAAGGTGGATGACAGAATTGTGCACACGGCTGCTGAGGGCGACGGGCCCGTTGATGCCCTTGACAAAGCTCTGCGCAGAGCTTTGCTCCAGTTCTATCCCGACTTGACTGCCGTAAAACTCATTGATTATAAGGTGCGCATCCTGGAAGAAACCGGGGGCACTGCATCGCAGGTTCGGGTGCTCATTGAATCCAGCGATGGCAAGGAAAACTGGCGGACGGTAGGCAGCTCCACTAACATTATCGAAGCTAGCTGGCTGGCTCTGGCCGATAGCATAGAGTACTGGCTGACAAAGCAAGCTGGGAAATCAGTGGGCTGAGCCACGTTACGGCATGGGCAGAATCTAGAGTCAGCTCGATTTGGTTACCCAACGGCTTATGTGAGTGAAGTGGGGAGAAGCCGTGGATTTCAATAGCCTGTCGAACGAAGGTACATAGAACGAAATCCCGACATGAACAGGTTAGCCGAACTTACGAATGGTGCACGAAATAATGAGGAGGCAATAGTGTGGTAAAGCCAAGAATCATTGAAACGGATGAAGGAATACAGGGCGAATTTGACGTACAAACTTACGATAGTATGATGCGGAGCTTAAGGGACAAAGGTTGGATGGAAACAGGCCACATTATTAGATCAGGGATAACACATGGTTCAGCACTGGAGATTGGTCCGGGCCCCGGTTATCTTGGTCTGGAATGGCTGAAGAAGACAGAAGGTACCACCCTCCTAGCTGTAGAAATCAGTCCTGAAATGACAAAGATTGCTGAGACAAATGCTAGGGAATATGGACTTGAAGGCAGAGTCAAATATGTGAAGGGCGATGCCCACCAGATACCGTTTGATGATAACACTTTTGATGGCGTGTTCACTAATGGTTCTCTTCATGAATGGTCACAACCTATAAGGGTTTTCGACGAAGTTTACCGTGTGTTGAAGCCGGGGGCGAAGTACTTCATAAGTGACATGCGCCGGGACACGAATCCGTTTGTCATGTGGTTCATGAAATTGATGGTTGAACCTAAAGAGATTAGACCGGGCTTCGTGTCATCTATGAATGCATCCTATACTAGAGACGAGATTCGCGCTACACTCGATCAATCTAAGTTGAAGGAGTCTGCGGTTGCGAAAACATTCATGGGATTTGAGATCTCAGGGAGGAAGAACAAATGATCTTGCCATACACGCCGCCGCCTAACAGGGCAGCTGTGTTTCGTTCTACTCAATTAGATGCCTTCGGCACTTCGCAAACACGGAAAACGTTACACAGAGGTGCTTCTTAAGGGAGAAGGGGGAAGGCGACATGGACAAGGTAGAATCCAATCTTGGTTTCAGGCTCATGTCTTTGGGCTACAAATTCCGCGATCTTCGCTTGCCCCGCAAGAATATCCTGAACGAGGTAGGGATAAAACCGGGATTTCGTGTACTCGATTATGGCTGTGGCCCCGGCAGTTACATAATGCCCCTTGCAGAACTGGTAGGAGAATCAGGGAGAGTCTATGTCCTAGATATGCACCCGCTGGCAATTCAAAGGGTCAAAGATATCGCCTCAAAAAAGAAACTGGTGAATGTGGAAACCATTCTCTCTGAGTGCCAAACCGGGTTACCGGATGATAGCTTAGACGCGGTTCTATTGTACGACATCTTTCACCACTTGAGCGACCCAGACGCGATACTGAAGGAGTTACATCGAGTATTGAAACCAGGTGGAACACTATCGCTCAGTGACCACCATATGAAAGAGAATGAAATAGTGTCTGGGGTAACGAATAGCAGATTGTTCAGCCTGTCGAGAAAAGGCCAGAGAACTTCTACGTTTTTGAAGAAATAGCTAAGCGCAGAATACTGTGGACAGTCGTCCACCATCGACATCTCTCTCGTGCTACTCTCTTCGTTTACCGAAAGTTCTCTGCCCTTTTCTGGCATCCAGCCTTTAGCCAGTCCAGAACAAAATCCATGGCTGCTTTTTCCAGGCGCACCTTGTGCCTGGCACCGTGTACTATTTTCAGCTCTTTGGGTTCTTTAGCTTTGTGGTAGAGCCTGTGTGCATGCTCCAGGGGTATCAACTCATCGGCATCTCCGTGCACCAGAAGCAAAGGGCGAGGCGAAATCCTGTCAATCCACTTGATTGGAGAGACGGTCTCGAATCCTCTCTGCCATTCTTCTATTGATGGTGGAAAATCCTTATCCCTGATTGCCCCGATCTGGCGAAACCTCTGGATGGTGTCCGCAGGTGTTTCGCTCTGATGAAGGGAGAGAAAGTCGGCAGGGCAGGCGCATGTCACCACGGAAGATACTCTGGCATCATGGGCGGCTGCGTAAATGGAAACCGCTGCCCCTCCGCTGAATCCCAGCAGGCAAAGTTGGGTTTTATCCACCTCGTCACGCTCGTACAGGAAATCCAGAGCCGCTCGCAGGTCACCGGTCCAGCCCAGGATGTCCAGGTTGCCTTGGCTCTTTCCCGTTCCGCGGAAGTTGAAGATCAGAGTGACGAAGCCGGCAAGGCAGAAGCGCTGCGCCACTACTGTGTAGCCCCTGTCGGTGGGGTCAGGGGCGGCAGCCGGAATGCCGTGGCAAATGCACAGGGCCGGGTGGACCTTGTCTCTTGAAGGAACATGAAGCTCGCCGGCAAGCTCGAGTCCATCGGCTTTCAGGCGAACTTGCCTTGTTTCCATCTTTCAGAGCGTCAGAAATAGAGTAGCCGCCTCCTTTTCCTGATGATGAGACCGGCTATCAGCCCCGCCAACACACCTCCGAGGTGGGCTTGCCAGGCTATCCCGGCGAATAAGAAAGAAAGGAGGAAGAAGATCAAGATTGCCACCCAGAGTGGTATGGGGATAGGGATGGGAAATACAATGACTGGCACTCTGGGGACCAGTACTGCCAGTGCCCCACCAATGGCAAAGACAACTCCAGAGGCGCCTATGCCTATGGCGTTGGGAGGAGCGAGGAGAAGATAAAGAGCGTTTCCCGCCAGGCCCCCAAGGAAGAATACGGCCAGAAAGCTTCTCTCTCCCACAGCCCGGAGGAAGAAGCTTCCCAGAAAATACAGGCTTATCATGTTGAATATAATATGGGCAGGACCACCGTGGACAAATATGGCGGTTATGATGGTCCAGGGCTGTTGAGCAAGTAGCACACGTGCCAGGCCAAGAAGGCGGACAACCGGGTTAGCTACTGTGATGGGATACCCGCCGACTGCTAATTCGATTACAAAGATCAAGACGTTGAGAGCTATCAAAAACCACAGGACATTTAAATTGACGGCGCGATAAGTTCGCATCAGGCAATTATAGGTTAAATCTGGTTTCTGGTTCAACCACGGGGACCAAAAAAGCCGCTGGGTTACGATTTGTTGTATTATTCAGTGCAGTGCGTTTATAATGGAGGGTATATTTTCCCTGCGGGAATTATAAGTGAGCGAACAGAGTCCGGAGCGAAAACGAAGAGTCCCCCCGTTAGTCATAGTGGGCATAATTATGGCAGCCCTCTGTGGCATCTCATTGTATATACGCATAGCTCTGCCTTATGACCAGGTCTTCGTCAATGACTGGATCTGGTTTCGAGAGACTGATGCCTATTATTACCTGCGCAACATAGAGACCCTGGTTCATAACTTTCCCCACTTCAATTCCTTTGACCCCTACATACTTTTCCCAGGTGGTGCGGGAGGGCTCAGCCGGCCATTCTTTCCCTGGCTAATCGCTGGTATTATTCGGCTTGTTACCTCGGGGGTGCCGAGTCTACATAGCATGGAAGTGGTGGCGGCTTACATGCCCGCTATTCTGGGCACTCTGACACTGATCCCCGTGTACTTCATCGGCAAGGAACTATTTAACCGCTGGGTGGGTGTAATCGCGGCCGCCTTGGCTGCCATATTGCCTGGCGAGTTTCTGCATCGTTCCTTGCTGGGCTTCACGGACCACCATGTAGCTGAGGTTCTGTTTAGCACCGTTTGCATACTCTTCTTGATCATGGCCGTTAAACGGGCTCGAGAAAGGGAGATTTCCTTCAAGCACATACTGAATAGAGACTGGTCAGTTATCACCAGGCCTCTCATCTACACCTTGCTCGCTGGCATCTTTCTAGGTCTCTATCTTCTTGTCTGGCAAGGTGGACTGCTGTTCATCTTCATCATATTTGTCTGCCTGGCTATTCAGTTCGTCGTGGACCACTTAGGGCACAAATCGAGCGACTATCTATGTATTGTGGGCACCCCCGTTTTCCTTGTCGCCTTTCTCATGCTCCTGCCGGTGTTGGGCGTGGGCGAGTTCGATGCCCTTTATCGTCTGTCTATGCCAATTGCCATAGTGGTGCCCATAGTCTTGAGCGTCATCTCGCGGCTCATGGCAAGCAAGGCCTTGAAGCCTGTCTATTATCCCTTGGCCTTGCTGGGTCTGCTTGGAATCGGGCTTGCTGTTCTGTACGCTATCAATCCGTCCCTGTTCCAGTCCGTGTTCACCCAATTTAGCGTCTTCACTCCGGCCGGCGCCAGGCTGACTATTATGGAGGTGCATCCTCTGGCTTTACAGATAGCCTGGTCTAACTTCAACACCTCTTTCTTCATCTCGTTCGTCTCCCTTGCCATGCTGGTTTATATTGCTGGGAAAGAGAAGAGTGCGGACAAGATTCTGTTCCTGGTGTGGAGCATATTGATGTTGATAGCGCTGTTTGGGCAGCGCCGCTTTGGTTACTACTACACAATAAATGCTGCCCTGCTCACAGGATATTTCTCCTGGAAAATGCTGGACATTGCTGGCTTACGGAAATTGCTGGCCAAACCTAAAGAAGTGGTTGGAGCGGTCAAGAAATTCAAGAAGAACAAAAGAGCCAGAGAGAAAGCAAAAAAGAAGACATCTATGCAGCCCAGAGGTGCTTGGGTGAATGTTATTGTCGTTGGAGTAATCCTCTTCTTCCTGGTCATCTTCCCCAGTACCGGGCTGTTTTGGCGAGATGAGCCCACCAAAATTGGCACAGCCAGTCCGGACTGGTTTCGCATCGGGATCACGCGATACATTGCAGAGACGCCAAATCCAATTATGAGCGAAGGGTGGTACAAATCATGTTCGTGGCTGCAGGATAACAGCCCCGAGCCTTTCGGTGACCCCGATTTCTATTATGAGCTATATCCGCCAAAGGCTGAGTTCGAATATCCGGAGACCGCCTATGGCGTGATGTCCTGGTGGGACTATGGCTACTTCATAATGCAGATTGGCCACCGCATACCCAATGCCAATCCCGGCCAGGCCGGAGCCGTCCAGGCCGGCGAGTTTTTCATCTCCCAGAGCGAAGACTCAGCCAATGAATTGGCCGACGAGTTGGGTACGAAATACGTGATGATTGACTATGCAATGGCGACGCCTGCCAAGTTCTATGCTATGGCGGACTGGGCCGGCAACGACTCAAGCGAGTTCTATGATATTTACTACCTGCAGACGTCAAGTGGCTGGCAGGGAATGTATTTATTCTACCCCGCTTACTATAACTCCACTGTGGTCAGGCTTTACAACTTTGACGCCAAAGCCGCAGTCGCCACGCAGCCGATGGTCATAGCTTATCAAGAGCAGGAAATTGAAGGAGAGACATTCAGAATAATTACCAATGGCCCGAATCCGCCGACTTTTCCCACCTATGAAGATGCTCAAGCCTATGTTGCAGCCCAGACGTCGGGGAATTACAGAATAGTCGGTACCGATCCTTTCACAAGCATCGTGCCTCTCGAAGAACTGGACAGCTATCAGCTTGTATATCCGCTCGAGGGCACTACAAACACGACAACGGTAAAAGTCTTCCAGCGTCTTGGTTGAAGTGCGACCTGAGCAAAAGCCCGGCAATCGTTGCAGGTAACCCCCTCCCTCTTTTTGTCATTGCGAGCCCCGATGCAGTCGGGGCGTGGCAATCCCCGAAGCAACAACGGAGCAGGTGCGTGCCCTGCAATGGCAGTTTGCGTTGGCAGACGCTCTTTTGATAAAGTGCTTGAGAGGTAGGGAAGTGGCAGCTTAGCAGCGTTGAATAAGGGAGATAGGCAACGTGATATAATACTTGCTGCTTGCTCTACGGGGAACACCATCTTAGATGAAAGCTCTAATATTAGCTGGCGGCAAGGGAACCAGACTTAAGCCGCTGACCAACACCCTGGCCAAGCAACTTATTCCGGTGGCTAATAAGCCGATACTCTACTACGTCCTGGAGCAAATCGTCGAGGCCGGGATAAGGGATATTGGCGTTATCATTTCACCGGAAACAGGGCAGGGTATTAAAGCAGCTGTGGGAGATGGGTCAAGATGGAATGCTCAGATTACCTACATTCCGCAAGCCGAACCTCTGGGACTTGCCCATGCTGTGAAGACAGCGCAGAGCTTTCTCGGCGATTCCCCTTTCTTGATGTTTCTTGGCGATAATCTTATTCAGGGTGGTGTCAAGAGCTTCGTTAAGGAGTTTACCTCAAACAAGGTCGATGCACTGGTCTTACTGAAAGAGGTATCCGACCCGCGCCTGTTCGGCGTTGCCGAATTAAACGAGAAGGGCGAGATAGTCCGGATTGTGGAGAAGCCACGGGAACCGAAAACAAATCTGGCCGTGCCCGGAGTTTATCTCTTCACCAAGGACGTGCACCGGGCAATAGATAAAATAAAACCCTCGTGGCGAGGAGAACTTGAAATAACGGACACAATTCAGCAACTGATTAACGACGGTAAGAAGGTGCGCAGTCACATTCTCACCGGCTGGTGGCTCGATACCGGCAAGAAAGATGACCTGCTGGAAGCTAACCGCATTGTCCTCGACGAGTTTGTGAAACGCGACTTGAGAGGTGAAATCGACTGTACCAGCCAGGTGGCGGGCAGAGTGGAGGTCGGAGAAGGAACAGGCGTAGAACACAGCACTATCAGGGGACCTGTATCTATCGGTGATAACTGCCATATCAAGGATTCTTATATCGGCCCTTTCACCAGCATTGCTGCGGGGACTACTATCGAGCAGTCTGGCCTTGAGCATTCGGTCGTCCTGGAAAACTGTTCTATTCGCAATATCGAGCGGTTGAGTGATTGCGTCATCGGCCGTTGTTCAGTGGTGACCAAGCGGGGAGACGGCTTCAAGTCGATTACGCTCTTTGTGGGAGATGATGCCAGAGTCGAACTGTGAAAAAGGGATCAGGGGTCAGGGATCAGGGGCCAGCATGAGGAAAAGTGTATGACAATCCGTAATTATCAGGACTTAGAGGTATGGCAGAAGGCGATGGATCTGGTAGAAGACTGCTATCGCTTGACAATGGGATTTCCTGACAACGAAATCTATGGCCTTTCAAGTCAATTGCAGCGTTCAGCGGTTTCAGTTCCGGCCAATATAGCTGAGGGTCGAGAACGGGGACGTACGAAAGAGTTTCTCCACCACCTGTCAATCGCTTACGGTTCGCTTGCTGAACTGGAGACTCACATTCTCATTGCTCGACGCTTGAACTACGTTGATGAAGAGACTCTAAGACAATTGATGGATAGAGTAGCGGAGATTGGTCGTATGCTTAATGGCTTGCGAGGGTCTTTGGGACACAAAACCCGGTCCCTGATCCCTAGTCCCTGACCCCTGCCGGGTGATGAAGGAACGATATGCCATTTGCTTTCAAGAGGTTGGGGATTCCGGCGCTAATTCTGATTGAACCGAAGGTCTTCGAGGATGGGCGGGGTTTCTTCATGGAAACATACAAGATGCCCGATTTCATTGCTGCGGGCATAAAGGTAAACTTCGTCCAGGAGAATTGTTCCCGTTCCAGCAAAGGGGTTCTGAGGGGATTGCACTACCAGAACCCGCCGTTTGCACAGGGAAAACTGATAAGGGTGGTAAAGGGCGAGATATTTGATGTGGCCGTTGACATAAGAAAGGACTCGCCTACCTGGGGCAAGTGGGTGAGGCTCATTCTATCGGAGGAAAACAAGAATATTCTCTATGTTCCGGCAGGCTTCGCTCACGGTTTCTGTGTCCTTTCAGAAATTGCCGAGGTCGTATACAAGATCACCAGCGTTTACTCCGCTGAATCTGAGGCCGGTATTATCTGGAATGACAAAGACTTGGATATCGAGTGGCCTGTTGAGGAGCCGGTCCTATCGGAAAAAGACAAGAAGTGGCCCGCTCTAAAGAATGCGGACATCAGGTTCCACTACGCAGAGGAGACGTTATGAAACTACTTGTCACCGGCGGTGCCGGCTTTATCGGCACCAACTTCATCCGGCATATCAGGCAGGAACATCCGGATTGGCAGATGACCAATTTGGATAAGCTCACCTATGCCGGCAATCTGGAGAACTTGAAAGAGATACAGGACCAGCCCGGCTATCGCTTCGTCAAGGGAGACATAGCCGACCGCAAGATTGTCGACGCGTTACTTTCTGGCGAATACTTTGCAGCGAATTCCCTAAGACCTAACACCCGAGACCTAAGACCTAGCATCGTGGTGAACTTTGCTGCCGAGAGCCACGTTGACCGCAGCATCCTGGACGCCTCGCCTTTCATCGAAACCAATGTCAAAGGAACTCAGGTGCTGCTCGAAGGGGCAAAAAAGCACGGGGTTCAGAGATTCATTCAGGTGTCCACCGATGAAGTATATGGCTCCATTGATCGCGGCCGCTTCACGGAGGAGTCAACTTTGTCTCCAAGCAGCCCGTATTCAGCCAGCAAAGCTGCTGCGGACCTTCTGTGTCTCGCCTATTTCAAGACTCACCATCTTCCGGTGGTTATCACCCGCTGCACCAATAACCTGGGGCCGTACCAGTTTCCCGAAAAGTTGATTCCCCTGGCTATCACCAACGCCCTCGAGGATAAACCCATCCCCATCTATGGCGATGGCCTTAACGTCAGGGACTGGATCTTCGTAGACGACCACTGCAAGGCTCTCGATGTCGTGATTCAGAAAGGCAAGCCCGGGGAGGTATACAATGTCGGCGGGGGCAATGAGAAGACCAATCTGGACATTATCCGCAAGCTGCTGGAGTTGCTGAACAAGCCTCAAAGCCTGATGCAATTCGTTACCGATCGTCCCGCTCATGACCGTCGCTATGCGCTGGATTGCGCCAGGATATCCACAGAACTGGGCTGGAAGCCGGCCTATTCCTTTGAGAAAGCCTTAAGCGCCACCGTTGACTGGTATCTAAAGAACGAGCCTTGGTGGCGGTCAATCAAGAGCGGCGAGTATGCCAGATACTACGAGGAAATGTACCTCAAAAGATGAAAATAGCAGTCACAGGCGCTAACGGACAACTGGGCACCGATTTGTGCCGGGCCCTGCATGACTTTGATGTAATTCCCTTGACTCATGCTGATGTCGAAATCACAAGCGTAGTCTCCGTCAGGGAAGTCATGATGAAGCACAAACCGGCCGTCATTATCAATACCGCCGCCTTTGTTCGAGTTGATGACTGCGAAGATGAACAAGATAAAGCTTTCTCGGTGAATTGCCTGGGAGCCCGCAATGTCGCCGTGGTCGCCCAGGAACTGGGAGCCAAACTGGTACACATCAGCACCGACTATGTCTTCGGCGGCGAGACCGAGCCGCGCACCACCCCGTATACTGAATTCGATACTCCTGTTCCTCTGAGTGTTTACGGGAGGTCCAAGCTGGCCGGGGAGAATCTTGCCCGCCATTTCTGTCTCAGACACTTCATCGTCAGGGCTTCGGCCCTCTTCGGCGTGGCCGGTTCCAGCGGCAAGGGCGGCAATTTCATTGAGACCATGCTCAGACTGGTCGAAGAGCGCGACGAACTCAGGGTAGTCAACGACCAGGTCTTTTCGCCCACCTACACCGCGGACCTGGCCCGGAAAATAGCCCAGCTCATGACCGGCGACTATTACGGCATATTCCATGTGACAAACAGTGGCGCTTGCTCCTGGTACGAGTTCACTGTGCAGATATTCAAGCTGACCGGCATAACGACCCCGATCGTCCCCATAACGTCAGACCAGTACCCCCAGAAAGCAAGGAGGCCCAGCTACTCGGTGCTGGACAATTCCCATCTGCGGCTCCTGGGCATGGACGACATGAGGCCCTGGCAGGAAGCGCTAGAAGATTACCTGGCAGCCAGAGGGCACATCGCCTGAAAACTTGGGCCTGTCCAGCCAAAGAAGGGGTTCGGGTTGTAGGAGTTGCGGCGGAGAGGGGGAGAAGAGCGTGGAGGAGGCCGGGATGATTCGTTTTGTAGAAACGGCAATTTTTCCCCCGAAACGAATAGCTCTTTTCATACGTAAGGCGATTACCTCCGGCACATTTAACCCTTAAAATACACACGATTCGTTTCGTCGGTTTACCCTTTATATTTGCGAGACGTGTAGGCCGGCCGAGTGACGCATGGAGGCAATTTCCAAAAGACCCTCGACAACAGTTTTCAGGTAGTTGCGGGCGGTCCGGTCCAACCCGTAATTTGCAGAGTACCATTTTACTATTAGTCCGGAGGCTTCTCTAATTACGCGGCGGTTACCAGGGTCGTGCTGAAGGCAAGACTGCAACTTGACGCGAATGAACGCTATTTCAGGGTCAAGGCCTTCCAGATTGGTAATGTTCCACAGCTGGCGTGTTTCGGCAGGGCTAAGGGTGCCGGAATAGAAGCCATGTTTGCGGGCATTGCGATTGCCTTTCTGGCCACCGCGCTTCCTCCTAACCGGTGTTGGGTTTACAGTCAGGCTCTGGGAAGCCTCTCCTGCGGGGTTTGATTTGTCAGGGTAGCGCACAGGTTCCAAGCAGAGATTAGCAGGAATTCTCTATTCGGACAAGGGGAAAATGTCGCTTTTAGGGACCAGGGACTGGGGGGTAGGGGGTGGAGATTGGAGGTACAGTAGAGATAAATTGGAGATACGTTAGAGAGATCGGAGGCTGCTAGCTGTCTGGAATACGACGAAGGAGAATATTCCTCAGCCGGAAGACCAGATTGGGCAAATTGTGGAAAGCAAGACACAAGGTGCTTCAGGCGGTTGCGGTGCCCGGTATTCGCCAGGGACCCGGCGACTCGACGGTACGCAGGTTGACAAATACACGTCGGTTGGCTAGGATGTTCGGCATTCAACACAGCGAGGAAGGAGGAGCAGAATGAATCGGGCAAAGTATCCGGGAATTGTACTGGCCATGGTTTTCTCGCTTTTCTTGGTCTTCTCGCAAACCGTTTATGCTTCTATCGATGTCGGCGCATCGGAGCAGGCAGCTTGTGCCTATTATATCGACGCCGGCACAGGCAGCATTATCATACAGGTGCTCATCGGGGCCTTCGTGGGGGGAGCGGCGTTAATTGGCGTATACAGGACGAGGGTGAAGAATTTCCTGCGCAATTTGTTCAAGAAACGAAAGAGTGGCGAGGAGAGTGAGTAGTGCACAGCTCCCGGCGTCCTTCCGCGACCCCAGCGGCTTCCTTTTCCGGCGGGACGGCGTCATCTATCGTCAGGTAAACCTGGTCTATAAGGACGACTACGACCACCTGATGAGCTCAGGTCTCTACCAGACGCTCGTTGGCGACAACCTTCTGATTCCGCACGAGGAAGTCAACGTCGCGTCGCCAATACCGGAGCTTGCCTACAAGATAATCAAGCCGGAACAGATACCGTTCATCTCATATCCCTACGAATGGTGCTTCAGCCAGCTAAAAGACGCCGCCCTGACCACACTGAAAATACAGAAAAAAGCCCTCGACTTCGGCATGTCGTTGAGGGACAGCAGCGCCTACAACATACAGTTCAGAAACGGCAGGCCGGTATTCATCGATACACTTTCATTCGGGAAATACCATGAAGGACAGCCCTGGGTCGCTTACCGCCAGTTCTGCCAGCATTTCCTGGCGCCACTGGCCTTGATGAGCTATAAGGACATACGGCTGAGCCAGTTGTTGAGCATCCATATAGACGGGCTGCCTCTTGATTTAACGAGCGGCCTGCTGCCATGGCGGACTCACCTCAGATTCTCTCTGCTTTCCCATATTCACCTTCATGCCCGAAGCCAGAAACATTTTGCCGATAGACCGATAGACGTCAGAGAGCGCCGGATGGGTCGCTATGCCTTCCTGGGCATCATTAACAGCCTGGAATCCGCCGTCAGGAAGCTAAGATGGCAGCCGAGGGGCACGGAATGGGCTGATTACTACCGGGACACTAATTACTCGCCGCAGGCCTTCGAACACAAGAAGACAATTGTGGCCGGCTTCCTGGACAGGGTGAGACCGGCGACCGTCTGGGACCTGGGCGGAAATGTAGGCATATTCAGCCGCCTCGCCGGCGACCGCGGAATTCCCACCATATCCTTTGACGTTGATCCCGCCGCCGTGGAAAGGAACTATCTTGACTGCATTGCCGGCGGTGATACCAATATTCTGCCGCTGGTGATCGACCTGACCAACCCCAGCGCCGGCATCGGCTGGGAGAACAAAGAGCGGATGTCTCTCAAAGAACGCGGTCCTGCCGATGCCGTGCTTGCCCTGGCGCTGGTCCATCACCTGGCCATCTCCAACAATGTCCCTTTGTCCAGGATTGCCGGGTTTCTCAGCGACATCTGCCGCTGGCTCATCATTGAGTTTGTCCCCAAGACTGACTCGCAGGTCCGGAGGCTTCTGGCTACCAGGGAAGACATTTTTCCCGATTACACCCGCCCGGCGTTCGAGCAAGAGTTCGGCCGCTATTTCACTATAGAAGATTCCGCCGATATCCGGGAATCACAACGGACGTTATACCTCATGTGTAGACATGGAAGGTAGCAGATGAAAGACCGACTAATTAGCCGCAGGGACAAGATGATTTCATCTGTTGCTGTCGCTGCGTTCTTCGTACTGACAATTCTGGTTTTTGCGCCCGGGCACCTGTTTTTGACCAACCTCATGGAGTTCAATGCGGATTATTTGAAACTGCTGGGCTACCTGCTGCTAATTGCGTTGCCTGTCTTCGTCTTAATATCAGCGGTGCTTGTATTCTTGCCGGCTAAATACAATATTCATCAGAAGGTGGTGGTGCTGCTATTTACACTTGCCTTCCTGCTCTGGCTGCAGGGCAATTACATAGTGTGGAGGTACGGTGTGCTGGCGGGGGGCAAGCTGGAGTTCAACGTCCCTTTTCTGGTCCTTGATGGTGCCATCTGGGTTGCAGCGGTTGTTATTGCCTGGATAAAATCAAGCTTCGTTTTCAGGTGGGTTAGATTCTTCAGTATTGGCCTGATAGTAGCCCAGGTAATTTCAACCTCCATAATGGCATCCAACATGCCGGACATATCCGACTTGAAGCGCTACGAGGTCGATGCAAGCAACAAGTTTGTTTTTTCTGAGGAGAACAATGTAATCATACTGCTGCTGGACACTTTCCAGTCCGATGTGTTCCAGGAGATAATTGATGAAGACGAATCATATAAAGACATATTTGATGGCTTTGTTTACTACAGGGATACAGCGTGCGGCTTCCCAACAACCATCGCTTCCACACCCAATTTCTTAACCGGTCAGTACTTTGATAACTCGGTTTCATATTCTGAATTTTTGAAAAATGCTTATTTATCCTCAAATTCGCTCCCGGCGGTGTTATTGACTGATGGATTTGAAGTCGATTGTTTTGAGAGTACTCCTGGGGGACGTGCCATATATAAGGATGAAAAGGTCATGTCTAATTTGATAGAGGGAGAGCGAGTTGAAGTAAACACCCTTCTGAGTCTCTATGATGCCGCATTTTTCAGGTATCTTCCGGATGTTCTCAAAAATTGTGTTTATCGTGACGGTAAATGGGCGTTGAGAAATCTGTCCTTTGATGAGCCAGAGAGTGTTATTAGAGAACCGGAAATAGAATTTGACGAGCGGGCTTTGGGGCTGAACGACATCGCCTTTATCGAGGATATGCTGTCAAGAGCGGATACTATTGAAGATAAACCTGTTTTCAAGTATTACTGGCTAATGGGAGCCCATCAACCATATTTACTCAACGAGGCAATGGAATATGAGGGAATGGACAACAGCGCGGAGGGCTACAAGAGACAGGCAATGGGAAGCCTGCAAGTAGTCAAACTGTTTCTGGACGAGTTGAAGGATCTGGGCGTGTATGATAAGTCAATGATTTTCATTATGGGGGACCACGGCATCTTCCATGAGACTCTCGATATTCGAGGAGCATCGCCCTTATTACTGGTGAAGAAATATAACGGCCGCGGTGATATGGAAGTTTCCAATGTTCCCGTTTCCCTATCGGATATACCGGCTACCGTGTTCAGCGAACTTGGTCTTGATGGAGAATTCAGCGGAGAAGACATGTTTGACCTAGATGTATCTACCAACCGCACACGCGAATACTACTTCTATAACTGGTTCAGCCCCGGCTTTGCGGATTGGTCCAAGGATTATATGCCGCCAATGAAAAAATACCTGATCTCGGGGCCCGTATACTTGGAAGATAGCTGGCACATGACAGACGACGTTTACATTTATGAACCCGAGGATGACCTTAGAATAGAGTGGCAGGCCGGTTTTTCAGTGCCGATGGTAGGGGCAGAAGGTCCCTGGGTATGGGGCTCTTCAAACGCAACAATGGTACTTGTCAATAATACAACTGAGGAGCGCCGCTGTATATTTAGTGCCGCCTTCTCTACAGGGTATGACGAGCCGGCAAACCTGCTAATTAGAGGCGATTTGATTAGCGAAGACATGGTGATAGACTGGTACGGGTATGACTTGAGAAAGGAAATACTGGTCACACCGGGGCGCCACTACATCGATTTTTCTTGTGATGCCCGCCAGCTTGACCTACCTGATAGTCCTTCCTCCTTCGTATTCAAAGTTGAGTATTTCAGGATTTCTGAGTATAGGTCAGATGCCCCTCCTCCAGTAAATAATCTGTTGGTACGTTGGACTGATGGTTTCTCCTTTCTAGAGGCGAACACAGGTGGTAACTGGCGCTGGTGTTCGTCGCAGGGGACGCTGGTTTTGACCAACACCTCAAATCAGGACGTAAAATATAGAATGAGCGCTACGTTCTGGACAGGTTATCCTGACCCCGCCAACCTGGTAATCGAAAGTAGTCTGTTTGCGGACAATTTGACAGTTAGTAGTGTGGAACATCAGTATGAGTATGCAAAGGAACTCATATTACCGCCGGGCAGGCACGTTATTCACTTCACCTGTGATGCAGAAGAAGTTGATGCACCTGGTGACTGGAGGACTATGGTATTTTGCGTGGGCGGTTTTCGAATTATTGAAGTTGAGTAGATTTTCCTGTGCAGCTTCAACCCGATTATGACCGTCAGGCGTTTGAGCAGGAGTTTAGCCGCTATTTCACGATAGAAGGTTCCACCGATATCCGGGAATCGCAGCGAACGCTGTATCTGATGCGTAGGGCACAGACATGAAACAAAGATTAAGAGCTATCTTCAAAGGACCGGTGGTTTTCTACCCGTTGCTGCTTGCTGCTTTTCCCATCCTGTTTCTCTATGCGTACAATATAAGAGAAACATCGATGGGCGAGGTCTGGCTGCCGCTGTGGGTTTCAGTGGCTGGCGCTCTGGTGTTGTGGATGGTTCTGACCCTTATACTCCGCAGCCTGGCTAAGGGGGGACTTGCCACAGCTATATTCCTGTTATTCTTTTTCTCCTACGGGCGCCTCTACGGAGTACTGGAGAACTCGGGCATATTTACGCCCGAACATGCCTACGTACTGCCCAGTATGCTGTTCATCTGGGGCTACTGTGTCTATTTCATCAGCCGGGCAGAAAGGAACTTCGCCACTGCTACTAAAGTGCTCAATATAATAGCGGTGGCGCTCATTGCCATAAACCTGTTCAACATCGGCAGCTACAAGGTTAGACTGGCCGCGGTGAGTGCCGACACATCGGTGGAGACATCGGTGCAGGCCAGCAACAGCTCAGCGGAATCCACCACCCTGCCCGACATCTATTTCATAATCATGGATGAGTATGCCAGCCTGAGTACGATCAAGGAATATTATGGATATGATAACAGCGGGTTCGCTAACGGACTGGCAGACAGTGGTTTTTATATCGCTCATGAAAGCAGAACACACAAAGCCGCCACGGAGTATTCGATTGCTTCGACCTTAAACATGGAATGGATTGGCGAGGAGGTTCCTTTTGATGTTGTGCTTCAGAGAATTGCTCACAATGACGTCGCGGAATTTCTGAGGTCGAAAGGCTACAGCTTTGTTCACATTGGTATCTTGGACATCGACGCTGACCTAAACTACAATTTCTATGCATCTAATGAGGCCAGCGCCGCAGTGGATGAGTTCCTGCGCATTGCCTGGAATACAACCATGCTAAGTCCTTTCTATACATACATCTTTGGAACTCAATTCGAAGACTTTCATAGAGCGGCAGTGATGGACAGTCTGGAGCTGTTGAAGAAGATGCCGGAAGTACAGGGACCGAAATTTGTCTACGCTCATATCCTGTGTCCGCATGCTCCTTTCGTCTTTGGTCCCAGTGGTGGGCGTATTGGTACTGAAAACATCTATGACCGCGTAGATAAACAGGTGTACTTAGGTCAATATATTTTCATCACCGGCGAAATGGAGCGGATTATTGATGAATTGCTCGAAAAGTCAGAGTCTCATTCAATCATAATTTTAGAATCTGACCACGGACCACGAACCTTGGGCAAGGACGCCGGCACGAGAATATTCAACGCAGTTTATTTGGCCGATAACTGCAGCAGGTATCTGTACGACTCGATCTCTTCGGTGAATGTATTCCGGTTGATATTTAACTGCTACTTTGGTGGTAATTATACGCTGCCAAGCGACGACTGGGAGCCGTAATCAGCTATGGCGGCGAAAAGCTGGGTCAAGACTCACAGGAAACAGATAATTACCCACGCGCTGATTGTGGGCGGGTTTTTGTTTTTCCTCCTTTTCCTGTCAGGGCCTCTTTTTGCTAGATTTGAACCAAGGACTACATCAACCTTACAAAGAATTTCATTACCTGCTGAAACAGACAACATATTTTGCCATTTTGATCGGGTTGACAGTGACGAAGACTACGCGACCATCATAGGTATTGCATACATTGCCGGATTGAACACAGATAACATTCAGACTTTTGTGTGTCTGAATTCTTCTTCCGATAGCTATGCTTTTGACACGTTTACAATACCGAGGCCCGATGTTACTGAATATTTTGCTGATTCAGGTCTAAATCTGGACCTGTCCGGATTCAAAGCTGTGATACCTCTGGAAATCATAAAGGATGGAACTTATGGTGTCGGAATACTGATAAAGAAGGGCCTCATTAGGGCCATGGTGTATACTGATATGGTTGTAATAAAGTCTGAGCATGGTGCAGAATTTCAGTCATACACGGCGAGCTTGGAGGGGACTTGATTGCAGGCGAAGTCGCAGCCGACTTTCAGACCTTTATCGCTTCAAAGACTATTGCGTTTGACCCCAGAATCCCGTACCACGGTTTATACAGATGGTACATGTTTGTGCGAAACCCTATTTTACTCATCTCGACAAGCATTTGAAGGGAGAATATCGTGTATACCAGAGCGCCTTCCGGTCTCAAAGGGTCACCATGATACTTGGGCTCCTTCATAAGGCGCAGCTCGCCATTTTCATCGTGCACCGCTCTCGTCTCGTCAAGAAATTCGGTTAGGTGGAAAGGAACGGTGAAAATATGCCTGCCGCCGGGCTTCAAGACTCTCCAGATTTGCCGGTGGGCATCGTAAGGCCGGGGCACGTGCTCCAGAACATCTGATGAAAGCACGATATCAATTGACGCATCGTCGAACGATAGGTTCATCAAGTCTTCATGGAGCACTCCGTTCACGGTTTCCCCACTTCTGTATTGAGGGCCATGATACTCGCTACAGACATAATTGTTCATCCTCGATAAACTGTTATGTATCGCGCGTATGCATTCTGTATTATAAATAACTAGGTCTGGATGATTAGCAAGGTCACTGAGGCAGCGTACCTTCTTTTTACGAATGCTCGAAAGCGACTCACACAACACATAACAGAGTTGTCTTTGTCTATTTGTGGACTTACATCTTATGCACAGGCACGATTCACGCAGGTTCTCGCCTATCCTGGCTGCGGGGGCCATGTTTCCACATACGGGACAGAAGATGACGGGCAGCGCGCCTATCTTCAGCGCTATCCTGTCAAATAATCTCGTGCGGGGGTATATCGGATAATTTATGTGTTTGACAGACCGCATTGGTATTTGCCGGAGCCTCAGGCATCCTATTTGTCGGGTTTGTTATTTCCGAAAAGGGCTTTCTCTACCAGATAACAGACGATGTGATAGATAGCGTTGTGGGCTTCTTGAACGCGCGGTGTGTCCTTGGAAGGAACAGCTATGAGGTAATCGACTATCCCCGCCGTTTTGCCTCCGCCGCTTCCGGTGAACCCAACTGTTACCAGTCCTTGCTTCTTGGCTTCCTCTAACGCCAGCACCATATTTGGAGAATTGCCGCCGACACCGATACCTATCGCCACGTCACCTTTTCTGGCCATAGCCCTGAGCTGCCTTATGAAAACGTTCTCATAGCCGTAATCATTGGCAATTGCTGTCAATACCGAGGTATTGGTGGTCAATGCTATAGCGGGGAGCGGGTCGCGGTCCATATAGAACCGGCCTGCTAATTCGGCAGCAAAGTGTTGAGCATCGGCGGCGCTGCCCCCGTTCCCGAAGATATATACATAATTGCCCCTCTTGAAAGCTTTGACGATCTCATTGGCTACGGTAACCAGTTGCCCGGCGTTCTCCTGAAGATAGGTTTTGAGCCGGATACCATCTTCGAGCTGCCTCTTGACCTCATCTTCTTCCTGCATGTCATCACCTCCTGTTCAGATATTGACTACACGCTTCTTCTCAGCGCTTTCGTAGACAGCATGGGCGATCTTTATCGCTTCCAGGCCGTCGACACCGGCTCCCATCGGGTCTCGTTTTTCGTTAATAGCTGCAATAAGCTCCTTCCATTCCTCGTGCCATGACCTATCTTCGCCGCGGAACTCAATGATTTTCTCAGTGAAGGGTTCCAAGGTCGTCCTCTTGCCCAGAATTGCGCGTTCGGTGCCATAACTTCCCCCGAGTCCTTCTACGATAACGTAACCCTCATGTCCGAACAGTTCGAATGAAAAAAGGTTCTTCCACTGGGTCCAGCTTGCATGCAGAGAGGCTATCTGCCCCTTCTCGGTACGGAGCAGGGCAAAGACGTTGTCCTCCAGGGGTGCGATGTCCCAGCAACTTGTGGAAGTGAGGCTGGTCACTTCGGTGAATTCGCCCAAAAACCAGCGGAACAGGTCTATTACGTGGACTCCCTGGTCCATTAGTTCGCCTCCGCCGGAGATGCTGGCGTTTGCTCTCCAGTCTTTGTCGTAGTCCGGGCTGCCGCAGATGCCGTACCGGCACCGCACGAAAACCGGTGTGCCGATTAGTCCTTCATCCAGCCATTTCTTGGCCTGCTTCATACCGGGGTGGAACCTCAGGTTGAAACCGCATTGAAGTCTAACCTTATGACGTTCGCCTGCCTGAACTATTCTGGCAGCCTCAACTGTGTTCGGGGCCAACGGCTTTTCGCACAGTACGTGTTTTCCGCTTTCCATGGCAGCGATACATATTGGCGCGTGCAGGTTTGGGGGCGTGCAAACCACGATGATGTCAATATCTGCCGCGGAGGCCAACTCCCTCCAGTCCTTGCCCACGCCGGCCCTGATCTCTTTTGCCAGGCGAGCGGCGGCCTGCTGGTCGACATCCACCACAGTAATCTTATACTCGCCACAGTCGCGTATGGCTTTGCCCAGACGGCGTCCTTGTCTTCCCGCGCCTATTAACCCTACTCTGTTTATTTCCATAGGTGCTTCTCAGTCATTCGCCGCAAGGTGTACAGCTCGGAGGACTGGATAGCTGGAATTCTTTCGGTCATGCTGCGCCAATCGTCCCATACAGCGGAAATCAACCGTCCGGTCAACCCATCCGATTCGTCCGAGGCGAGGTACAAGGCGAGAGCGGCCGCGAGTTCAGGAGGTGTGCCGCCCGACTCTATCTCGTGCCTGCAATGCTCCAATTCATCCTTGCCGGCTGCTGTCCCTGCCTCGAGGACCTGCTGCAGCATTCGAGTATTTACTGTGCCCGGAGCTATGGCATTGACCTGTATATTGAATGGCTCTACTTCCCTGGCTAAGGTTTCAGTCAGACGTACTACTGCAGCTTTAGAAACACCGTAGGCAGAAAAGTACGGCCTGGGCGAGGTAGCGCCACCGCCGGAAAGATTGATTATCTTGCCCCGTCTATTTTTGATCATGTGTGGTAAGACAGCCCGGCAACATAGAAATACACCGATCAAGTTAACGTGGATAGTCTCTATCCATTTCTTAACATCGTTATCCACAAGGGGCCCTATTGTGCCCTGAATAGCAGCATCGTTAACCAGAATATCTATCGTGCCAAATTCACGGACAGCTAAATCTATGGATTTCTCTACCTGTTCTTTATTGGAGACATCTGTCGCCAATACCAGAGCGCGCCTGTTTAGATTGTGTACTTCTTCAGCCGTTTTCTTCAATTCTGACGCGGTCCTGGACAAGAGGACCAGATTTGCGCCCTCTCTGGCAAAAGTAAGTGAGATTGCTTTGCCGATGCCTCTGCCGGCTCCTGTAATGACAGCAATCTTATCCTCTAATTTCATTCCAAAATATGCCGGCGTCGTGTCAGACTGGCCGACTCCATGCCGCCTGACGGCGGATTATTTGGCCTCAGCTTTCTTGAATTCCTCCCAGGCCCTGTCGAATTCAGCTATCGTTTCTTCCGTCTTGGGATGAAGAGGCATTTGCTTCAATATCTTGTACGGGATAGTAACGATATGGGCGCCGGCGAGGGCCGCCTGCATGACGTCTTCCGGCTTCCTTATACTGCCGACGATAATTTTGGTCTTGAAATTCCCCCTGTCGATCAACGACCGCGATTCCGCTACCACTTTTTCGGGGTCGTCACCATGGTCCTTTACCCGGTTAAAGAAGATGCTGGCGAAGGTGGCGCCAGCCCTGGCTGCCAGCCAGACCTGCCGGGTGCTCATCAGGGCAGTCACGTTCGTCTTGATTCCTTCTTTATCCAGAAGGCTGGCGGCGTGCAGTCCTCTGCCGTCGCCAAACATGGGGACCTTGATGACAATCTTACTATTGTCCCAGCTGGCGAATTCCCTGGCTTCGCGTATCAGTTCATTCAGGCTGCTGGAAGTGACCTCTACGCTGACAGGCCCTTCGATAAGAGACAGGATGCCCTGCACCCTTTGCCTGAAGTTACATCCTTTTTCCGCAAGGAAGATCTTCTGGTTTGTGGTCAGGCCGGTGATGACTCCCCAGGGCAGGATGGCTTTAATTTCTTCCAGGCTGGCGGTATCGAGAAACATCTCCATTTTTGACTTACCTCCTTTAGTTAGCATGTCTCCGTTTGTCAACACGATTTGGACTGCTTCATATAGATTCACCGCAATATGGTCGGGTCTAACATTTTCCGATTCCATAAGCTGGCACAGCTCGCACTTCGGCTTGCCTAGTAGAATCGTTTTGCAGCCGGCTGCCTTTCCGGCCTTGATATCACTCAGATTGTCTCCCACAATGTATGAATGCCCTGGGTCCACGGCCAGCTCTCTGGCGGCTGTAAGAATGAGGCCCGGTTTGGGCTTGCGGCAGTCACATATCTTGAGGTATTTGGGATTAGGCGCCTCGGGATGGTGAAGGCAATAATAGACGCCGTCAAGACGGGCTCCCTGAGCAGCCAGCTCATCTTTCAGTTTGTCGGTCGTTTCCTCAAGTATGGCCTCCGTGAAGTGGTCTCTGGCTACCCCGGGCTGATTAGATACGACAATGACCTTTATATTGTTATCGTTTAATAATTTGATTGCTGCACCGACACGGGGCAGCAGTTTGAGTTGGCCGACAGTGAACGGCGAATCTATTACACCGGACTCTTCGTGGAAAATCAGTTCATTTATCACGCCGTCTCTGTCCAGGAATACGGCATCTACTCTATTCGGCTGCAAGCTGGCCTCCTGGAAATAAGTTGGCCATTATTGTAGACCCTGTCGAGTTTATTTTGAACTCGAACTCCCGCAGTCCTTCGGCTTGCAAGGCCTGGCGCACGCGGTGCCTGCTCTCTTTTTCGCAGCAAAACATGAAGAAGCCTCCTCCGCCTGCCCCCATAATTTTGCCCCCCAGCGCGCCGTTCTGCATCGCCATTTCGTACACTTTGTCAATATAGCTGGTGGTTATTTCGCCGGATAGCAGCTTCTTCACCTGCCAGTGCTGATTGAGAAGTTTGCCGAATCTATGAATATTGCCTTTCTCCAGCGCCAGCTTGCTTTCTTTACCTATTTCCTTGATCCGGTGCAGCGCGTCTATAACCCGCATATCGTCTCGCTTTGTAGCCGTGTCCTGGCCCCTTTGCACCTCCGGTGCATCTCGTTGGACTCCGCTGTAGAAATAGAGAATGTGCGATTCGAAGTCGGCGATAGATTCTTTAGATATCGAAGGGCGGGTTACCTCGACGTTACCGTTCTTGTCTATATTGAGACATATGATTCCTCCGAACGCGGCAACATACTGGTCCTGTTTTCCCCCCGCTCGTTTCAGTATGTCGATCTCAACCTTGCAGGCCTCCTCGGCAATCTCCTCAGGTGAGACCTGGTCGTTCCTATAGCCATGTAGCGCCGTCAGCAATCCCACTGTGAAGCTTCCTGAAGACCCCAGTCCGGTACTGGGCGGAATGTCGGCTATCGAGACGATTTCGATACCATCATTAACGTTGAGCAGTCTCAGCGATTCCCTTATTACGGGATGCTCTATCTCATCCACGCGGTCCTTTATTTCTATAGCTCTGTAATGACTTACGCGGATGCTGTCCTCAAAGCGCTTGCCAATCATGACGTATATATATTTATTTATAGCCGCCGTCATGAGAAAGCCGCCGTATTTTGAGTAGTAAGACGGTAAATCTGTGCCGCCTCCACCGAGCGGGACGCGGTAAGGAGTCCTGACTACTAGCATTCTGGAATTTGCCCCCTTTCAACGATCTTTGTGAAACCTTCCAGGCCCTGCACCGAACCTACCTCGTAGAATCGTACCTGAGTCTCGAAGGCCATCAACTCTCTTCTCCTGATAAGCTCCCGGTATACGTCGTCAAGCTGAAGGAATTTACCCTGCGGCACGAATTCCAGCGCCTTCCTGTTGAGGACGGACAGGCCGTAATCTATGTAGCTCATGCCCTCCATCCGGCCGGAACGGTCATAGTTCGTAACAAGCCCATCGGCAATCATCACGTTACTCTTATCGTACCTGTTATTGTTTCTATATACTACCATAAGGCCGAGCTTGTTACCCAGTTTATATCTTTCGATGACCTCTCCGTAGTCAATGGCTAGATAGGAATCTCCGTTCAAGACCAGAAAGTCGTCTCCCAGCAGATGCCCGGCATTTCTCAGAGCGCCAGCCGTACCCAACGGTTCTTCTTCCTCACCGTACTCTATTCTCACACCGAAGCGGGAACCATCGCCGAAGTAGCTTTGTATTTTGTCTTTCAGGTGTCCCACACACAGCACTATGTCTTCCAGGTTTTGCTTTCTAAGAAGCTCCAGCTGGTATTCCAGAAATGGTTTCCCGCAGATTTTGACCATTGATTTCGGAGTATCTCTGGTTAATGACCCGAGCCTTGTCCCCAGGCCGCCGGCTAATATAGCGATTTTCATTGTATTGACCTTGCGCTAGGGTTTGTTCCGCCAGTAGTCCAGAGTATCTCGCAGAGTCTGTTCCAGGGGTATTAGCGGTTTCCATCCCAGGCCGCAGAGCTTGGAATTATCACCGATGTAAACTGATTCGTCCAGGGGGCGCAGCTTTTCGTCACTGCGCCGCACATCTATTTTGACTTTCGACAGAGATATCAATTGCTCGAGCACCTGTGCGATTCGATAGCCTTTGCCGGAACAGATATTATATGCTTCGCCGGGAATTCCCCGCTCCGCCAGCAGCCATATCGCCCTGACGGCATCCCTGATATCTAATATGTCCCTTACCGACTCCAGGTTCCCGACCTGTAAGCTCTGCTTGTGTCCCCTTTCAATTTCCACTATGCCTCTGGCAAAATCCGAGGTGGCATCGAATAGCTTGCGGGGACCGGTCACATTGAAGGGGCGCATGCGTATGACATGCACGTCATGTACCTTCCAATAAAGATAGGCCAGATAGTCCGTGCCAATCTTGCTGACCCCGTAAGGGCTCACCGGACGGAACTCCTTTGACTCTTTAATAGGTATTTCATCTTTAGATGTCAGGCCGTATTCAGCACTGGAGCAGGCAACCACTATTGCCGGGTTGATCCCCCGGTTCTTGATTGCCTCCAACAGATGTAGTGTTCCGAAGATATTAGCTTTGAAAGTATTTTCGGCGTCTTCCCATGACGGCAGGACCAGGCTCTGCGCAGCCAGGTGAAAAACGTAGTCCGGATTCGCCTGCCTGACCACCTCTGTAACATTATCCTTATCTCTGAAGTCACAGTCCACAAGCGTGGTTTTTCCTCTGATATGGTCGACTGTGCTTGAATCTTCGAATGTGGTGCCGACAACAGCCAGCCCTTTGTCAATCAAGAAGTCAGCCAGATGGGAGCCGATAAAGCCCGAACATCCGGTCACCAGGCATTTCTTCACTTAATCCTCCTCAGAAGTATGGGAAGTATGGCTCTTCCCAACCTGCGCCAGCCATAGGAACTATAGGCACGTGCTGTTTCAAAGCCGAGCATCTTCAATACGCTCCCCATATCCTTGTCATCTAAGATGTTCAAATTGTGCTCTAATGCAAACCAGATACGGCTCTGAACATCCTCGAATTTAGACCACTTTGATTGATACTCAACGACAAAGGCCCATGTTTTGCCCTCCAACGGGAACACACTGAAACCGTGTGGATTCGCCAGTAGCTCGATTGCTTTTAATGAGTAACTGACTATGTGGCCGTTCTTCAGTGGTTCCAAGTAGCCTGGCATTTCATTGATTACGTGCTGAGGTAAGCCAGTATTGAATTCATATAGTGCGCCGGGATTACTGATGTAAGCCATGCCCTCAAATAGATTGGAGAGCATTCTTGGGGTAAGATGCTCGAGTACTTCTATGCAAATTCCTCCGTCAACTTTGAAGCTTAGGTCTTTCAGGTCACCGATGATGTAGTGAGGCGATTTCGTTCTGTACTCCTGTGGAGGGGGGAATTTCTCTATCGCCCAAAAAACATCCGCATGATTTGGCAGCAGCTTGGCTACCGCATCCAGAAAATAGCCCGGCCCTGTCCCGATGTCTATGAATTTGTAGATGGGAATCCTCGCGTAGTGGAACGCCTCCGCCATTCGAGACAAAGCTATGCCGGAGGCACGTTCTCTGGAAAGCGATGACTGGAAATCCCAGTAGTCCCGGCCATACTTGACGAGGTTCAAGCCATCGTCGATTTGATTCAGGTAATTAGGGTCAATAGAAATTGTGCCGCAGCCTAAACACCTCGAGTAGTGGAACTGCTGCACATCCTTGAAGCTGGTAAGCTTTTTACTCTGGCAGCAGGGACATCTGTCACTCTTGTACGGGTCCATCTTAACTCACGCAGTCAAAAAACAGTATTTCACCATGTGTCCATCAGTGGGTTCGAAACAGCTTCTCTAATATCTCCTGCAGCCTGACCCTGGAAGCCTCATACGAGTAGTTCTTCTCCACGTAGTGTATCGGACTTTCCGATAAGGTGTTCCACAGTTTTTCGTCCGTATACAGGGATGTGACTCTTTCAACGAAGTCCTCTTTGGTATCGGCCACCAGTATATCTCTGCCTTCCTGCACCTCTTCAATAATGCCCTCTGCTCCTATCGGCGTAGCCACAACCGGCAGCCCCCTTATCATACTGTGAATCACCTTGCCTTTGATTCCGGCCCCGTAGCGCAAAGGCACGACGAACACCCGGCAATTCTCGAAATAGGGCGCCATATCTTCGACAAAACCCGTTACTATGATATCGCTGGACTGTAAAGACAGAACCTCACGGGGTGGATTGCTGCCCACCACGTAGAGGCGCACTTCCGGCAACCTTTTCTTGATCGCGGGAAATATCTCGTTTACGAAGTAGATGACTCCATCGACATTGGGTATGTGGCTAAATCCGCCGACATATAGCAGGTCCTTCGTTTCAGAGAACGGTTTCCTGGGTTGCTTGATGACGGGCAGGACATGTCTCAACACTTCGACGTTGAGGTTCGGGTTCTCTCTCAGGAGTATCTTCTTCTCCTCCGGACTTACCACCAGTGTCAGATCGGTGTTTTCGGCCAGGTAAAACTCTGTCTTCTTTGACGCTTGAGCGAGCTTGCGGACTTTTTCACTGTTTTCGACCTCCGCTCTCCGGGATTCTCTGATGTAGACTAGGTCTTTTGTATCGAAAATGATCTTGGCCTTGCTACAGTTTCTCTTCACTGCTTCCAGATGCTTTATAGCTATATGCGGCCTGCAAAGAATCACAACGTCGAAATATCTGCCATACGTCTTGATGTGTTCTTCGATTGACAGCACATATGGCGCGTAGATTACCTCTATTCCGTTTTCTTGTAACACCGTCGTATAGGGCTGAGGCCTGAACAAGTTGTCGCCGATGAACGTCACCTTGTGTCCCAGTTCGGACAGTAACTTCAATATGTTGAACGTACTTTCGGAGCCGGCGTCCTTATCATAGGTGGGAACATAGTGGTCTATTACCAGTATTCTCTTGCCCGGAACCCTGTCCCTGGCCAGGAAAGCGTTTCCGTCAACGGGAGGGTAATGGTGTTTTTGGAGCACCGTCCTCCACTTTTCAACGAATTTTTGCCTGTTTATCTCCTGGTATTTCTTGATCCCGCGGGATATGTCTGTGCCGCAGGTAACGCCTTCGAAGTGGACGACCACGGACAGCGGCTGATACATGACCTTGTATCCCAGGTTTCTGAGGGAGAAACAGAGGTCGGTATCTTCACAATATGCGGGCTTGTATCTCTCGTCGAAGCCGCCCACTTTCTCAAACAAGTCTCTCTTCACCATAAGAGAAGCGCCGGAGCAGTAATCAACTGGCCTGACGTAGCTGTATTCGGGCTCCAGGGGGTCGTCTCCGCGGCCGTAGTTCCAGCCTGTGCCGTCGTTCCATATTATTCCGCCGGCTTCCTGTAGTGTCGTGTTCGGATAAACAAGCCTGGAGCCCACCGCCCCAACCTTTTCTCTTCTTATCACGTCCAGCAGGGGCGGCAGCCAGCCTTCCGTAACCATCGTGTCGTTATTCAGGAACAAGACATATTTGCCTCCGCTGGCCCTGGCCCCGCGGTTGCAGGACTCCAGAAATCCGGCATTCTGTTTATTCGTAACCAAATGCAGATTCTGCACATTAGAAAGCACTTCGGCGGTTTCATCGGTGGAGGCATCGTCTATAACCACGACCTCATAATCGCCAGTAGTATCTTGAATAATTGACTTCAGACAGTTAAGCGTGTACTTCCACTTATTGTATGCGGGGATGATAATAGACACTTCCGGCTTTTCAGAGGGCACGGGGAAAACGAGTTTATCCGCCTCTGTTCTTGAGATGCGAGCATTGAACCTGGGCAATTTGTAGCGGGGTCTTCTTATTGCGGTCGGCCTGTGGGCAAGCCAGTAGCTCGCCTTCTTGAAAAAGCTTCGCCAGCCTTCACGCCGGATGACTCTGACGCCGGCGAGCCCAAGCTCATAGAAGTAACGCCTTATCGTGCCCCTGCCCAACAGTCTCTCAGTGACTCTGCTATACATAGCTGAAAAACGTGCATTGCTCATTGCCGTATATCTGCTTTCGCTTTCCTGCCTGGAAGACGGGCCTTTGCCTTTCTGAAAAAGGCTCTCCAACCTTCGTTGAGGACAACCCTGATCCCGCTGAGCACAACCTCGTAGTAACGACGACGGCGGGTGTTCTGACCCAGCAATCTTTCGACTATTCTCTGGTAGCGACTCACAAGCTGCATCGGTATGCTGCGCTCAGTCTGTCGTAGTTTGGTCTCGAGCGCGTCTATCTGAGAGACCCTGGTTTGGTTTAGCTCAGCCAGTCGCCTCTCATAATCATGAAAGAGTGTGTTGGAAACATCCGTTAGCCAGCTGTCGGTGATGGATGTCGATGGTTCCAGGCTTGCGTTTGAAGCTAGAGCTATGAGATAGTCGGGTTCCTTGGTAGTCCTTTCCGTAAAATAGAACTCGGTGTGTCCTTTCTTGACCACCGCTTCTACATAACCTCCGGATTTGTGCTGGTGCGTACTCCATATATTCGAGCCGGCGTAAACTCGTTGACCAAATATACGCGTATGTGCGAAGTACTGTCTCAGCAGTGTTTCGAATTCCTCAAAGCAGAGTTCTTTGATGTGGAAGGGATTATGATAGTCACGTGCATCTGTGTAGACCGCCTTGTTGGGCGTTGAAACTATGAACAAGCCGTTGTCCTTAAGAAGCCTCTTTACTTCAGATAGAAGCTTATCGTGCTCTGCCACGTGTTCGATGCTCTCAAAGCAGACAACCACATCAAACTTCTTCTCACCCTCTATAGGCACGGCCAGTATAGAGCCTTCCATAAACTCCAGATTATCTTTTGTGTACCTGCTTCTGGCGTGTTGCACGGTCGATTTGTCAATTTCCACGCCAGCAACGTATTGGCCCTCTCTGGCTAGCATATATGTGCCATAGCCTTCGCCACAGGCAAGGTCCAACACCTTTTTGTCTTTTACAAACTGACTGGCAAAGGCATATCTGTGAAGGTGCTCGTAGTGAATCTGTGCCCCCTCTGTCCAGGGCAAAAACCTTTCACCTGTCCATTCAAGCACAGGGTATTTCCATGTCTCTGTTGCTGATGGGTCGCGTATCATTTTTTTGGACCGGAAAGCCAAAGCCACATGCGGCTCGTTGCCTGTGTTGGGAAAGAGAACGTCCGTAGCAAAGCCAACAAGCTTCAGTTTGTGCACTATGTCCATGCCGAAATCAGTGAAAACGAACATGTTCTCCTGCCCCCAAGAGCCATGATACGCGGGGGAAAGCAAGAACTGGCGTTCGCCATTGACAAGACGCGCACGTCTGATTGTCGCGCCCTGTGATGGGATTACTGGGACGGTGAATAGGTGAAACCCACCCGGCTTTAGCACACGGTGAATTTCACTAAAGGCTTTCTCTGGGTCAGGCACGTGCTCCAAGGTATCAGACGTCAGCACAAGATCGAAGTAATCGGCGGGGTAAGTAAGTTCCTGCAAGTCCTCACAGCGTATCCCGTTGCATTCTGAGCCGCGGGGTACACCTGGGACGTACTCGGAATAGAGCAGGTTCGGGTGTTGTGCTAGATAACTATGAAAGGCGCCACAAGCATTGATTTCAGCGATTCTGAGGCGGCGGAACTCATCATCTTCGAGTAAATCCGTAAAGGAGTCGTATCCTCTTCCGCTCATTTCCGAAAAAGTCTGCATTACGGCAGTGCAGAGTTGTCTGACCCTGAGGCTGCTTCCACAGGAGCTGCAGAATTGACTTTCTCTATAATTGAAGGCATCTGCCATTTCGTCCGTAATCCCCCACGCACTCTTGAGCTGCGGTGTAATGATTGCATTGTCAAACCGAAATGACGCCTCTTGACCGCAGACGACGCAACGTACAGAAGTTCTGGTCAGTTCTTCAGATTGTGGATCTAAGCTTCTACTCACTTTTGCCTCACTCTCACTTGAGAGTCTCTTGCTTCTTTCTCACCTAACACTGATGTGGGAGCCCTTAGATCAAAGAGCAAGGTTCTTACCTGCTCGCTCGGACGCTAAAGCTATTTCCCTTGCAGTAGCGCCAGATAGTCGTTTATCACCTTTTCGGTATCACCCATTGTGGTAATCTCGCCCTCGTTCAACAACACTGTCTGCTGGCATAACAACTTCACGGTATCTAGTGCATGGGAGACGAAAACTATGGTCTTGCCCTCAGCCTTGAACTGGTTCATCTTGTCCCGGCACTTTTTCTGGAAGGATTCATCGCCCACGGCGAAGACCTCGTCTATAAGCATGGTGTCGGGGTTGGCGTGGATAGCGGTGGAAAAAGCCAGCCGCAGGTACATGCCGGAGGAGAAGTTCTTGAGCTTCATGTTTTCGAATTTCCTGAGCTCGGCAAACTCGAAGATATCATCGTATGCCGCGTCCACCTGCTTGCGTGCCATACCCAGGACGGAGGAGTAGATGTAAACGTTCTCCCGGGCGGTAAGCTCGGGCTGGAAGCCGATGCCCAGCTCCAGGAACGAGGCGACCTTGCCGTCCAGGCTGACGGAGCCGCTATCCGGGTATAAGACCCTGGCTAGTATCTTGAGCAGCGTGCTCTTCCCCGAGCCGTTCTTGCCGATTATGCCCAGGGCTTCGCCCTTGTTGACCTCGAAGCTGACATTCTTCAGCGCCCAGAACTCTTCGTAGTCAAATCGCCTTTTGACCAGGCCGATTATGTTCTGGAAGACCGTGGTCTTCTTTTCATGGGGGATGCGGAACTTCTTGGAGATGTTGTCAACGATTATGGCACTCATTACATCTGCTCCGCGAAGCGGCGCTGTAATTTGCTGAAAACGAGGCTGCCTATGAGATAGACAGCGATGGTGAAACCGATGACAACCACCATGCTGTACAGCGAAGGCAAGGTACCGGCGACCATCAGCCCGCGGTATATGGCCATGAACTGAGTTATCGGGTTGAGCTGGTAGTAGGGCAGGAGGTAGGCGGGGACCACGGAGATGGGGTAGAAGATGGGTGTACAGAAGAAGAGAATATTGACCAGGACATCCCATATCTGGTTGAGGTCACGGAAGTAAACGTAAAGGGCGGACAGGAGCAAGCCGGCGCCGAAAATGAACCAGAAGTAGATGACGTGAATCAGAGGGAACAGGAGCACGGTCACAGGCAGATGTCCGAGCAGGGCGAATATTATGGGCAGCAGGATTACAAACTCGAGCACGGAGCTTATGAGGCCGGTCAGGGCACTGCTCAAGACCAGTATCTGGCGGGGTATGAAGACCTTGGTCACCAGGCTGGCCTTGTAGACTATGGAGTAGAGCGATGACGTCGTGCCGCTGGTGAAGAATCGCCAGGTCATTATTCCCACCAGCAGGTTTATGGCAAAGTTCTGTTCCGCACCGAAGAGATGTCTGAAGAAGAAGTACAGGACGCCTGCCAGAAGAAGCGGGCTGAGCAGAGACCAGAGAAAGCCGAGGGAGGTGTTCTGGTAGCGGTTTTTCAGGTCGGCGACGGTCAGGTTCCTGATTAGCTCCCGATATTGCCACATTGCACGGTTATTATAGCTATTTACGGGCTTTGTGTCACTCTCGCTAGTGTGCTGCCCTCAGATTGCCGCGCCTTCGGCTCGCCATGCCTTTGGCGTTGCCGGCGCCCAGAATGCTGATGGAGTAGCGACTCTGGCCTGCCTATCTTGCGCGATTCTTCCCTGCAGCATCGCCCGATAGTCGCTTATTACCTTTTCGGTATCGCCCTTTCGACTGAAAGCAAGCCTGTAGTGGTGTTTCAGTGAATCTGCCTTAGGATTTCCTCAAGTTTGCCCTGGAGGGATGGCAGATCTTCTTTCACTGTTTGCCAGGTTAGGTTTAAGTCGACGCCGAAGTATTCGTGGATCAAGACGTCTCTCATACCGGCTATTCTCTGCCACGGTATGTCATTGTATCCGTCCTTGAAGTCAGGCGGAAGGCTTTTCACAGCTTCACCGATAATTTCCAGCCTTCTGATAACGGCATCCTGTACATAAGTTCGCTCTAGAAACTGCTGCTTGGAAACCTGTCTGGTGTATTCCTGGATAAGCGCTATGCTCTCCAGGATGTACTTGATGTAGACCTCTGGGTCGTGTCTCATATGATGGCAACCTGCTCGCTGAGGACCCGCTCTCTGATAGCGGGGGCTAAGGAATCATAAGTCAGAACATCAACTTCTTTGTGCAACGCCTCTTCTATCTCTATCTTCAAGGCCACAAGATCGAGCAGGCTTCTTGTGCCTGCAAACTCAATCAGAATATCAACATCACTGTGCTCCTTTGCCTCTCCAGTGGCAAAAGAGCCAAACAAAGCCGCGCGCCGCACATCATGCCTCTTCAGGACACGAGCTATTTCATTCTTCAGCTCTTTCAGGTCTGTTTGCATATTGCCTTCCCTGGCCTTTGAGTGCTCTTTCAGTCCAGTAGACCTCAGCCAATTCTTTCGAGCATCTCTTCGTCCCAGATTCTCCTGGACCGGCCTGTCAGGCGCTGCCTTAGTTCCGCCTGGAATTCCTCCTTCAGTTCTCTATTTTCATTCTCTTCTTCATTATACCACGCCTATGGTGTACCTTCCGTATTGCCGGAGCCGAGAGAATGAGGACGTCGAACTGTGAAAGAATCCCTTCTGTCGTTGCGAGGAGCCCTTCCGTTGAAGGGCGACGCGGCAATCTCTTGCCTCCAGAGTTACTTAACCCGCCGTCTCAAAGCTTCGTAGAGTCTTTCTCTGCTCCCAACCATGACCACCAGAGCAATGTGCTCTTCAGGATAGACCTCATATATGATTCTGTATTGCTTTCCTTTGTGGCTAAAATGGTAAGACCAGAGTCCTCGGAATTCGTAGAGAAGTGGCGCAGCCTTGAATGGGTCCCTTTCAATACTGGTAAGATGTTCTTCTTTTAGTATCCTCTGTAATTGCTTATCTAGTTTACGAACGTCTCTTTTGACTGAGGTTGCAAATTTGACAGTATACGTTGGTCTGTCAGTCAACAAATAGCTCCGCTTTGGACAGAGTTTTTCCTTGCTCAAGCTCTGTCCTTGCTGCTTGTCGCCTTTGCCTGACCTCCGCGGCCAATTTCGGTTGCAGTAGAAGCTCCAGCGTTTCTAATTCCTGCTGGCTAAGCGCTTCTAGTATTCTGGCTATTTGTTCTACTTCTAACTCTAATTCTACCTTGGGCATGCTATCCAATTGCCTCCGTTAGCGGTCTATAATCTCAATGTCTATTTAATTCTAACACATATTCAGCGGCGCTGGACACGCTACAATGCGGAGCTTCGGGTCTTGTACCCCCCCCCCAATTCTGCCGGGCTGTTCATGTAGTGGCGAGGTTGATCCCCGCCTCACGGTCTCCTGGGATTACCGTACCCCGAGATCCCAATTTGGTCGGGGACGGGCTGGCAATGGCACCTCCGTTCTGTCATTGCGAGAAGCCCTTTCGTTGAAGGGCGACGCGGCAATCTCTTGAGAGGAAGGCAGGATGTTAAGATTGCCTCGCACTACGCGTTCCTGCGCACTCTTCCTCTAAGCCATCCCACTACTACACCCAACAGTCTGCTGGCCTCGTAGGCCGCACTGTAGGGCAGCCACTTCCACCATCCTTCGTCGCTCATAATATACCTGGCTTCCCTGGCAAAGTACCCCAGCCTGCCGATGACCCAGTTCTTTGACCTGGGCACATTGACTCCCTGCCTCAGGCCTGTGCCGGCGTCCACAGACCTCCGGAATATAGACCGCAGGCTGAAGTCATGGGCATGGTAGACAACGGCGTCCGGCTGATAGACGATTTTCCAGCCGGCAAGCAACATGCGCCTGGCAATTTCCTTGTCTTCAGCCAGAACTATGTCTTCGGAGAACTTGAACTGCTGCCAGACATCCCGCTTTATGGCCGAGTTGACATTCGATATGAACATGTTGTCACGGTAGTAGTCCGGAGCGCCGTGAGCTACCTCGATCTTGTGTTCGGGGAAGTAGTAGTTGTAGAAGAATTTCTCAGGAGGCTTGGTGGTCGGCCAGGGGACTTGCCGGCCCACGACCATGGCCACCTGCGGGTCCTTGAGGTCATCGGTTAATTCACGAAGCCAGTCGTCATGGAGAGGAAGGGCATCTTGCGTGATATATGCCAGGATTCTGCCGTCAGCCTGTTGGGCACCCAGATTTCTCGTGCGGCCGTGGTGAAACTCCTCAGGTTTTATGCGCACGGTTTTCACCGGGAAGTTCTGAGCAGTTTCCAGAGTGCCATCGGTGGAACCCGAGTCTATGACGATGATTTCATAGTCGCCATCGAGCTTCTGGGAGGAAAGCCGTTGAAGTAGGCTGGAGAAAGCTTCTCCGGCGTTTTTGGTCAGGATTATGATGCTCACGTCCATATTCGTGTTGCTCCCACCTCAACCTCAGGCTCTCGTAGCAAAGCGGGAACAAATCCTCACCGAATGCCCCATAATTGAGCCCAGGCCAGGTTCCAGTTTAGGCGGCGGAACAAAGCGAGGTCAGAGACCTCTCTGAGCAATTGGTACCGGCCGCGCCTCTGTCTTATGTCGCTCCGCTCCCGCCACAGGGAAGCCAGGGCGGCAAATTTGGCCCTGACATACGACCGGCCCTTCACTAGACCGTAGGTAATTATCATGAAATCTATCGCCAGGAAAACAGGCAGGCAAACCAGCAGTGTCAAAGGCTTCAGCGTGCTCAATAGCAGAATATGTCTGTTCTTCTCGAGACGATACAGTTTCTCCGGGTTCATCTTCAGGCTGTATTTATGAAATACCACTGATTCGGGCAGGCAATACAGTTCGTAGCCCATCAAACGCAGTAGCCATGAGACGATGACATCGTCGTTTCCCATGAAGCACCAGCCGGGCGCGCCGCCCATCTGCTCGAGTAATTGGTGCCTGACCAGGTAGGAGCAACCGCTGACCCCGGGCACGTTCTCAGCGATGATTGAATTGTCATCCTTCTTGCCGAGGCCGCGGCAAAAGCCCAGTCCGGCTATGTGAATATTCAACCCCAGGGCATTGATTTTAGTCCGGTCACCAAACAGCAGGACCTTGGGCGTTACAGCTCCTGCCTGAGGGTGCTCATCCAGAAAAGTCACCATGGCGCCCAGCCAGTCGGGAGCAACCTCGGTGTCTACGTTGAGCGGTGCAACGTACTCTCCGCCGGCATGGGCCAGGCCGCTGTTAATGCCGCCGGCGTAACCCAGGTTCTCGTTATTCGTTACGAATGTTAAGTGGGGGAATTTGCTTCGGGCGTATTCCAGGCTGCCATCGCTGGAGTTGTTGTCGACGAGGATAACCTCGAAATCGGTGTAGCTTTGTTTCAAGACTGATGAAATACAGGCGTCAAGATGCGGCATCCCGTCGTAGTTGACCAGAATCACCGAGACTCTCTTTGGCATGGCTTTCTCCGGACTGTTCAATAGTCTAGAGACGGGAGTTGCATTAGTCAAGACATCGAGTTTATTGAGTTCATTGGGTTTATTGAGTTTGTTGAGTTCGTTGAGATGGTTAGATTGCTTCGTGCCGAGATTTTTGGTCAATCGGGGACGGACTCGCAACGACACCGGCTCTGTCGTTGCGAGGAGCCGAAGGCGACGAAGCAATCTTGGTGATTCTTTCATCGCGCAGTCCGGTGCCTTATCCCCCACTTGGGCTTGACCTTACACAAGTTATAGGCTATGATGATTGTGGTATGAAATGTGGAGGAACTGCATGGTCAAGAAGGTGATACAGGTTCCGGTTGATGAAGAGTTGCTTGTTGCGCTGGACCAGACGTCCAGGAAACAAAACAAAGCCAGGGCAGAGTTGATTCGCAAGGCCTGCAGGCGCTATCTGGAACAGGTGGAGTCCGAAGAGCTGGATCAGTTATATCAGCAGGGGTATGAAAGGTTGCCCGAAGAATCGCGAACGGGAGAGGCTCAGATAGCTATGGCTGGTGAAATTTTGCCCGAGGAGTCCTGGTAAGTGCGGCGCGGCCAGGTATGGTGGGCTGAGCTACCGCCACCTGTCGGCAGGCGACCGGTAGTCCTATTGTCGAGGGACGTTGCCTACAGAGTGAGAACCTCGATTACTGTTGGCATAGTCACACGTATTGCTCGCGACATCCCGGTCGAAGTACCGCTTGGTCCTGAAGATGGGATGCCTCAACAGTGTGTGGTGAACCTGGATGAGATCCTCACCATTCCTAAAGCCAGGCTGACTGAGTGGATTACCACCCTTTCCCCTCAAAAGATGGCCACTGTTGCCAGGGCGATTATTTTCGCCCTTGACTTGAAAATCTAAGTCGGTGACGCAGTTCGAATCGTCACCTTTGACTCCCGGCTACTCTGCATGGCTGCCCTCGCAGAGCCCTATAAACTCAATGAACCCAACAAACTCTATAACTCTATAAACTGATCTCTATTTACGCCTGCTCAGGGCGTTGAGGATTATGCCGGTAAAGATGGTCAGTATACCAGCAATGATGAACAGTGCGGTCAAGACGGCGCTGCCTGTGGCCAGATGGCCTGTTGTACTGGCTATATTAACCACTCTGAAACCGAAGACGAGTCCAATTACCAGCAAAACACCGCCGGCCACTCCGAAGACGAACAGGGGTCTCCTCTGCGAAATCATGACTATTATCCGGCTGAGCACATCTATGCCATGTCTTATCGGGTTGAGTGTGGAACCATCTTTTGTATATATGTTTGAGATGGGCACCTCGGTTATCTTGAGGTTTTTGTCGGCGGCGCGGGTTATCATCTCCGATTCTATGGCGAACCCGTTCTCCTTCAAATCAAGTTCCTTTATTGCCTTCGGTGAAAGGGCTCGAAAGCCTGATTCGGAATCGGCGACATTGGTCTTGGAAGCGAGACGGCTTGAGCCGAAAATGACTTTTTGCCCGATGCGGCGGTATTTGGGCGTCTTATCTTTCTGAGCTTCTCTTGAACCGATGACGAGGTCAAAACCTTCCTCGACTGGTTTGATGAGGATAGGAATCTCGTTAGCGTCATGCTGGGCATCGGCATCTAAGAGGACAAGCACGTCCGGATTTCTCTTCTTTGCCTCCGCAAATATGCTCTGGATGGCTGCGCCCTTGCCCCTATTTTCAGGGTGGCGGATTATGGTGGCACCGGCGAGCTCGGCTACCCGGGCGGTGTTATCCTTGCTCCCATCGTCAACTACGATGACCTCGTCCACATATTGCCTTGCCTGGAGGACTATACTTCCGACGTACCTTGCTTCGTTGTAGGCAGCTATGCCGGCGAGGACTCTGACCTTAGTCTGTTGAGTTCCTTGCGTCTGTTGAGTTCCTTGAGTTCGTTGAGTCATTTGGGTTCCTTGAGCATTTCGGGTTTGTTGAGTTCGTTGAGTTGCTTGAGTTTGTTGCGTTCTTGAGGCTCGTGGGGTTTGTCCTTGTTCAGGACGTAGCTGATGAAGCCAGAAATCAAGCGGGCTACTTCGTCGGATTGGGAGTAGAACTCGTCAAATTTCTCTCCATTGATGTAGCTTTGGTCTAAGGCAACATAAAGCTGACTCTGGACTTCAGCTACTGAGCCTTTGGCAATAAACAAAAACTGTACGAATTCTTTTGTTGTTCGCCTTGAGAATCCCTCTGCTATGTTGGACATTATAGAAACAGACGCACCTTGAATCTGCTCTCTGAATCTGTAATCGCCAGTGAAATCTCTATCAGATCTTGTGGCATTGTAGATCATCTTGACCAGAACTCTTGCCTCCTGCCATGCCTTAATATCTTCGAACCTTTCAATTTTCACTCAATCAACTCTACAAACTCTATGAACTCCATAACCTCATTTGACAGTTACCGATTTTGCCAGATTGCGGGGCTTGTCAGGGTCGCATCCCCGATTGATGGCGACGTAGTACGCCAGGAGCTGAAGGGGGACGACGGCCACCATAGGATAGAGTAACTCATCAACTTGAGGGAGTCTGACCCAGGAATCGTAAAGGTCACCTTCCTTGTCGGAAACGCCGATAATGTAGGCGCCACGCGATTTTGCCTCCATGGCATTGCTCAGGGTTTCGTTGAACGTATAGTCGGCGGGGCAAATCACCACCACGGGTGTACCAGGCTCGATGAGGGCCAAGGTGCCGTGCTTGAGTTCCCCGGCAGGCATACCTTCGGCGTGCACATAGGAGACCTCCTTAAGTTTCAAGGCGCCTTCAGAGGCTATGGCAAAGTTAATTCCTCGCGCTATGTAGTAGAAATCGTTCTTATCTTTCAGCTTCTGGCTGAGCGTGATAAGCTCGCTTTTATTGCAGTCCAGGACTTTGCTTATCTCGCTGTTCAAGCTAATAAGCTTGGCTGACGCTTCGTTGAAGTCATTAATCATGGAGAAGGACAGCAGGTAGAATAGGGCCAGCTGGGACAGGAAGGTCTTGGTGGCGGCCACGGCTATCTCAGCACCACAATTCAGGTAGATGACCTGGTGGCTCAGATCAGCCAGTATGGAGTTGGGGCGGTTTATGATGGAGATAACTTGAGCCCCGGCGTCTTTGGCAGCCTTTACCCCGTCGATTATATCGGCGGTCTCGCCGCTCTGGGAAACGGCGATGACAACGGTGTTCTTGTCTACGGAGTCGGCAAAATAACCGAACTCAGAAGCCATGACTACATCGCAGAACTTCTTGCCCACTTTGGAAAAGAGATATCTGCCGACCAGAGCGGCATAGCGGGAGCTGCCGCAGGCAGTTATAATCACCTGTCTTGCCCTCAAGATATCCAGGGCGGTCTCAGTAAATGTCTTCTCATCCTGACGGACTATCTGGTCAAGCACCTGAGTCTGGTCCATTATCTCCTTGAGCATGAAGTGCTGGTAACTATCTTTGCTGCTCTCGGCCCAACTGTGGTCGAGTTTCCGGGCTTGCTTGACCAGCTTGCATCCCCGCGCATCGAAGAATTCGACTCCTTCTCGCGTCAGTACTACTACCTCATTGTCTTCCAGGCTCATCACCTGGTTGGTATATTGAGAGAAAGCCAGAGCATCGCTGCTAACATAGTAATCGGGGCCGTTGATGCCAACAATCAGTGGATTGTTTCTCCTTGTACCTGCAATTTTGCCGGGGTCACCAAGTGATATGACCAGGAAAGCATAAGAGCCCTCGAGTTTCGGAGCGATATTCAACACGGCCTGTTCCAGAGAGCATCCGTTCCTGAGTTCGTCTTCGACGAGGTGAGGGATGACTTCGGTATCGGTTTCCGAGGTGAACTTGTGTCCTCCTGCGATGAGTCCCTGGCGAAGTTGCCGATTATTCTCAACGATGCCGTTGTGGACTACGGCTACTCTGCCTCCGCAATCGGTATGAGGGTGGGCGTTGGATTGAGTGACAGCGCCATGAGTCGCCCAGCGAGTATGCCCGATGGCTACGTTGCCGGGAAGGCTGGCCAGGTTGAGTTTCCGGATGACATCGTCGACCTTGCCGGCATCTTTCCTTATCAACAATTCGCCATCGGACAAGGAGGCTATGCCCGCTGAATCATAGCCTCGATATTCCAGACGCTTCAGAGCGTCAAGGACAATGGGAACCGCCGGCTTCTGACCACAATAACCAATGATGCCACACATCTAGTTTTCTCCAGCCAATTATATCACGGTCTGGGTCATGGCTGGTCCTCATGCCTGCGTTAGTGTCCTCTATTGAAACAAGACAATGCTGGCTATGGGACACAGCGCAATACCAATCTCGCTGGGTCAGGCCTGGAAAGGGGCCCTAGTCTCGTGGGACGGGTTCAAAGCGGGCCTGGAAGAAACGGAGGTATTTGGGCTCGTAAACCATCTTCAAGCCCCGTGCCTCCCCGCGGATATCGTATACGGCTTTTACTGATTCAGCCACGACGTCCATGTGCGCCTGGGTGTATACCCGGCGGGGTATCGCCAAGCGTGTCAGTTCCAGACTGGGATGGCGATGATCACCGGTTTCAGGATCTCTCCCGGCACTAACAGTGCCTCTTTCCATAGCTCGGATGCCAGAATCGAGATATAGTTCGGCAGCCAGTGTCTGAGCTGGAAACTGGCTCTGAGGTAAATGACGATAGAACCTCCGGGCATCCAGGAAGACGGCGTGGCCTCCTATCGGCTTTACAATCGGTATCTCCCAGTCGAGCAACAATGTACCCAGATAGCGAACCTGTTCGACACGAGCCCGGACATGGGCGTCATCCACGGCTTCGGTGATCCCGATGGCCAATGCTTCCATATCACGTCCCGCCATACCGCCATACGTATGCAACCCTTCGTAGACCACCACCAGGTTGCGCAGCTCGTCAAACAAGTCACTGTCGTTGACTGCTAGCCAGCCACCGATGTTCACCATGTGGTCTTTCTTCGCGCTCATCCAGGCGCCGTCAGTTAAGCTGCAAAACTCCTTAAGAATGGTGGCGACGCTCTTGTCTCGGAATCCCTCCTCGCGTTCCTGGATGAAGAAAGCGTTCTCAACCATTCGGGTGGCATCAAGGTAAACAGGGATTTCGTAACGGTCGCACAGGGCGCGCAGCGCCCGCGCGTTGGCCATGCTCACCGGCTGACCGCCTGCCATGTTTACAGTCCCGGCCAAACTAACATAGGGAATCTTCTTAGCGCCTACGCGCTTGATTAACACCTCAAGCTTGTCCAGGCTTACGTTGCCCTTGAAAGGGTGCTCACTGGCAGGGTCATGTGCCTCGTCGATGATGATATCTACGAAGGTGCCGCCCGCCAGTTCCTGGTGCAAACGCGTCGTGGTGAAGTACATGTTGGCCGGTACGTAATGGCCGGGCCTTATCAGCGTGCGGCTGAGGATGTGTTCAGCGCCACGGCCCTGGTGGGTGGGCACCATATACCGGTATCCATAGTAATTCCGGACCGCCTCCTCCAGATGATAGAAATTACGGCTCCCGGCGTAAGCCTCATCGCCTAACATGATACCGGCCCACTGCCTGTCACTCATGGCGCTTGTGCCGCTGTCAGTAAGCAGGTCGATGTAGACGTCCTGTGAGCGCAGCAGGAAGGTGTTATAACCGGCTTCTGCGAGATACTTGCGCCGCTCGTCCTTGCCGGTCATCGTGATGGGCTCTACCATCTTGATTTTCCAGGGTTCCGCCCAGGAACGGCGACCCAATTGCCTGCCCATGGTTCTTAGCTTTTCATTCGTCATAGTTCTCCTCCACAAATCTGAAAAACGTGATCAGAACATAGCTGGAAGGGAGCCTTGCCTCGCGATTCTGCCCTCTTCATCCCCTGAACTTGTTCAACAGTTCTCTTCTCTTGCCTTCATCGAGTCTTGTTTCGTTGTGTGTGACCTGGTATCGGGGCTCAAGCAAGATCATCTTGTTTGCCGCCAGGTCGTCACGCAACCAGACCTGAGGTCCCACGAAAGAATCAGGACCTACACGAACGCCGGGCATGAGGCTGGCGTTTACTCCGATGCGGCAGCCTCGACCGACAATCGCCCCTAGCTTATCATAGCCGGTATCTACCAGACTATTGGAGACTTCTACCTGGATATTTTCCTCGTCGAGACGGAAGTTGGCCAGCACGGCGCCAGCGCCGAAGGAGCAATCGTCGTCCACTATCGAGTCGCCGACGTAATTGGAGTGGAACCAGCAATTGTTGCCAATGTAGGAGTGCTTTACTTCAGTGGAATAGCCAATAACGGAGTTAGAACCAATGTGGCTGTAGTCTCGCACCAGGGCATTATTGCCAATGATGGAGTTCGCCCCGATATAGGCAGGGCCTCGAATCACAGCATTCTCCAACACCCTGACATTGTCGTCCAGGACAACCTTCCCTTCGACGCTCGCTTTCTTGGAGATGCGGGCTGAAGGGGCAACGTAGGGTTGTGCGTTGTCAAGGAAATATTCCATCACTTTCAAGATATGCCAGGGATACTTTATTGGTCCCCAAAAACCCTTGTAGGGAATCACCTTGATTTTGTGTCCTGCTCTCACCATCTTGTCCAGGGCGCATTCATAGACATCATCCTTGGTAGTCCGTACGGTTTCAATATGGTGCAAGAGCTCCTTCGGGTCATTATGATAGTGAATCAAGATGTTCACCAGGTCGCTGGGTTCCTTACCCGGAGCGGGTTTCTCCACGATGTGCAGTAACTCATTTCGAGGGTTTACCCGGAGGTAGCCTCCCGGAAAGTATTCCTGGACCTGGTAACCCAGGATAGAAGAGGAGGCAGAGGTCTTCTTGGCTGCCGCGATTATTTTGGTGTATGCCGAGCTTGAGAAGACATCATTGGGATTTATGACCAGAAGCTGCCCTCGCAGGAAAGGCTCGGCGCTCTGCAGAGCGGCAGCGATACCTAATGCCTTCTTCTGCAGGGCAAACTCGACTTCTATCCCGGGAATTCTTCTCGTTATTTGCTTTATCTTCGCTGTGTTTTCCGGATTCCCGATGACTACAAAATGGCTCAAACCTGCCTCGCAGGCCATTTGTATTTGATGTTCAAGCAGTGTCTTCCCGAGGAAATGAAGGAGAAACTTGTCCTCGGTAATGGGAAACATCCTCTTCCCACGGCCACCGCAAAGCAATACGGCTTTCATTTGTTGGCCTCCACCAGACTCTGAACCAGTTTCTTGCCTTTGCTCCTAAGCTCATCAGTTCGTGTCTGTGACGTTGACTCAGCGATTACTCGGATGACAGGCTCGGTGCCACTGGCTCGGATGAGTACCCAGGAGTCAGGAAACTCCAGCCTCAGGCCGTCCAGAGTGTTTATGTCATCGGGAGCAAAGAGGTGAGCCCTTTCCTTTGTCCCGGTCATGACTGATTCTTTGAGTTCATCAGGACAGAAAACCTTGGTTTTTTCGAAGAATAATCTGGGCATTCCCTGGAAATACTGTCTGATGTCGCCGGCACTGCCTAGCTGACCCAACAATGAGAGTGAGGCGAAGATGCTGTCCGGATAGTAGCCCGCCTCGGGGATGATATAGACGCCTACCTGTTCCACCCCTAAGGCAGCGTCGAGCTCCCGAGCCAGGTGAGCCACAGCGGTATCACCAACTCTGCCTCTGACTACTTCCCCTCCCAGGTCCTTGACTGCCAGGTCAAGGAGAGTTCCAGTTTCCACTGTAGTGGCAATTCTCTTCTTTCTCGTTTTCTTGACGACCAGTCTCGACATGAAGGCGATGGGCTCGTTGAAGCCGAGGAATCCTTCCCTGTCGCAGAAAACAACGCGGTCGGCATCCCCGTCGAAGCAGACGGCCAAGTCGGCGTTGTTCTGTCTCAGGAAATCGATTGTACCCTGAAGGGTGTCTGCTTTCGGCTCAGGACCTCTGCCCGGGAAGAGGCCATCTGGCTCATCGTTTACAGGTATTACATGAAAGCCCATCTGGACAAAGATGTCGCTGGCAAACTTGGAGGCAGCGCCATTACCCGGGTCAACGACTATTTTCAGATGGTGATCAAATTCCGGCCAGGAAAGCTTGCTTTTGATAAAAGAAAGATATCTTTGTCTCATATCGTCTGCTTGCTCTAGAGTTCCTATCTTCCCCGCACGGAATTGTTTTCCAAAAAAAATCCTTTCTATCTCTGCTTCCTGAGCGTGACTATATCCCAACGAGTTTCCGGTGAAAAGCTTGATTCCATTGAACTCGGGCGGATTGTGGGAAGCTGTGACCATAATTCCAGCGGCGAAGCCTGATTCCCGGGTAAGCAACGCCAGCGCCGGGGTTGGCAACATACCCAAATCAACTACATTAATGCCGCAGGAAAGCAAACCCGCAGTAATCGCGTCTTTGATTATGTCCCTGCTTGTCCTTGTGTCAGTGGCTATACAAACTGCGGACGCGGGAGGCAATGTAGTGCCTATGGCGGAGGCAACCCGACGGCACAAGTCGGGCGACAGGTCCTCGTTGGCTATGCCCCGTATGCCACTGGTGCCAAAGAGTCTTTTCGTGTTCACTTACTGTCTTAAGCTAAGTGAATAGAGGATAGCACGGAATCGAGTGATTGGCAATGAGCACAAAGTGTAATAACATGTGTTAAACTGTGGTTCCTGTTCATAGTCAGCGCTGTCCTGGAAGCATACAATGGCAGAGAAAATAGCTTGGGTTCTGCTAGCCACCGTTTCGCCCATTAGCGAACTAAGGGGCGGTATACCGTTAGGGATATTACATTATGGGCTAGATCCCTGGTTCACCTTCTTCATAGCAATCATCGCTAACGCCCTCATATTCTTTCCCGTCTTTTTTGCCTTGCGCCTTTTTTACGATAAGCTCCTGTACCGAATCCCGTTGTTCGACAGATACCTGAACAATTTGAGGCGAAGAGGCAAGCCGAAAGTGGATAAATACGGATTCTGGGGACTGTTTTTGTTTGTGGCTGTGCCCTTGCCTCTCACCGGCGCATATACGGGGACTATTTTAGCCTGGCTGCTGGGCATGGATTGGAGGAGGGCCTTTCTCACCGTTGGGCTCGGTGTGCTTGTGGCAGGTGCTATAGTGCTCTTAATAACGCGCTTAATAGAGTTGGGGATAATCAGCGTCCCGTGGATTTTTCCCGTTGGCTGAGTTGAATTCGAACGACCGATTTAGGAATGATTTCTGCTGTTGGCGAGCATAACTCCAACTCGGATATCAGCCGATAACAAAAGGCTGGGCACCATTGCAGATACCCAGCCTTTCAGTGGTTCTGCCAACTACTATATTGGTTCTAGCCCTTCCCTATTCTGAACATCTTGGTCCCGCATACGGGACATACGCCTTGGGTAGCCGGCCTGCGGTTCTTCATGACTATGCTTCGGGTGTTCTTCATCTCTCTCTTGGCGCGGCACTTCATGCAGTATGCTTGCATCTGTTCACCTCCCTTTTTTTAAAAGGATAAGCCATCGTCTCTGGAATGTCAATAGGTTTTCCTTAAACATCGCAGAAAATTTCGTTACTTATGCGTATTATTTCCAATTCGGAAAGGGGATTCATTAAATGATGGGTGATTCAGAAACTTGATGACCGGAATTCATGAATATGAAGGTCCCATTGACGTGTCCACTGGTGACAGGTTTGGTTATCTACTTAGAGGAGTTGACACACAAGTTAGCATTTTGTGACTCCTTAACTCCATAGTATGTCTTCGACACCGCACAAAAAACTATTGACAACTTCTTAGATAATAGTGACATTATAGCACCTGACTATAATGCTGATGAACGTAAGGATATGAATTCACTTAATGGAGTTTCAAGACACCAGTTTGTCAAGGCGGTTGAAGTTGTGCCAGGAGTCTACCCAGCGGACGGTACCAGAGCGGCAGCGCATTGCTAGAGACTGAGTCTGTGCCCCGCCGGCAAAGTAGCGTACCCCTTTCAGCAATTCGCCACTACTGACCCCGGTGGCGGCAAAAAACACATCGTCACTATCTATCAGGTCCTCTGTCTTGTATACTTTATCAACGTCAACTCCCGCGGCTATGGCGGCCTTTCTTTCGCTGTCATCGCGGGGCCAACCCTTACATTGAATACCGCCCCCAATGCAGTGTATCGCCGCAGC
>Ga0154672_141_pt1 | contig 48369 bp, 36 predicted proteins | sample Rifle2008BG13ft_FD_116101 | JGI IMG/M metagenome (GOLD analysis project Ga0154672, IMG submission 116101) | Chloroflexi bacterium RBG_13_51_36
TCCCTCGTAAGCCATCCGGGACAGAACATAATTGGTAGTACCGTTAAGGATGGCGCGGATGGCCGAGATTCTGTTCGCTGCCAGGTCTTGTTGGAAAGTCGAGATGAGTGGTATGCCGCTCCCAACACTTGCCTCATAGCGGACATCGGCATTGTACCTTCCAGCGAGGGAGAACAGCTTGTATCCATGTTTAGCCATTACCTCCTTGTTGGCTGTAACTACGTGCTTTCCGCTAGCGATGGCTCGTTCAATATATTCCGTTGCTGGATGCTCGCCTCCGATGAGTTCGATTACTATGTCTACCCCGGGATGAGATAGGACTTCTTCAGGGTGGCTGGTCAACAGGCTGGAACGGAGCTTTACCGGGCGCCGTTTATCTATGTCGCGCACCAGCACCTTCTTCAAGACCAGGGGAAGTCCGGCTTGTTCAGCCAGGCTATCTGCCTTGGCAACCAGAACTTCAGCTATGCCGCTGCCTACCGTTCCCAGGCCGAGTAACCCGATGCCGACGGCCTTCTTCATCGCCGTGTTACCTTCCCTGCAAGATTTGGTTCACGGCCCACGTTATTTTGTTCGCCTCCAAGTAGGTCTTAATTGTGCTTTCTGCTGTCCATTCTGCACGCCGGTCGTTAAAGCGCTTGTCTATCAGGTCCCCCCTGACCGTCTCGTCAAGTTGGCGTTCACCTCTGTCTACGGGCATGACCAGCCAGTAGCCGCCGGTGGTTGCGATAGAAGTATCTTTGACTGGCTCACTCAACGTGTTGAGGGTAAGATTGAAGGCAACCTGGTCAAAGACGGTGCTGCCTATAATCCCCCGTTCCAGCCCGTCAAGTCTTCCGCCTGCCGATTTGCTTATATGCTGAGAATAGTTTCCGGCCAGAGTACTGAAGTTTCCGCCAGCCGCCAATTGGGTTCTAATGCGATCTGCCTCTGCCTTGCTGCCCAGCAGCATCGCCAGGGCGTTTACCTGGTCATCTTGCCTATAGGTAACCTCTATAAGCCAGTAGCCAAGCTCTTTCACCGCTGTCGCGTCATAAATGGGCTGACTTATCTCGCCGAGAGTCGAGTTGAAAGCAGCACCGGCAATCAACGAGTTCGGCATTAACTCCTCGGGCAGCCACCCCAAATCGCCTTCAACCGAGGAGTTGCAGGAAACCTGTGCGGCCAGAGCAGTGAAGTTGCCACCGGCCTCGACTTGGGATATTAGGTCGGTAGTCACCTCCTCACTCTCCACAAACACTACTTGCGCATCAGCCTGCTCCATTATGTCAGGCACCTGAGGACCAAAGTATAGCTGCTTAAGCTTGTCCTGCAGCATATCAGCCCTGACCAGGTCTCGAAATGCCTCATCATACCCGGATGCTGTCAAGTTTGCGGTCACCTCAGCATCGGTAACGGTTATATTCAGATTCTGGGCTCCTTGTTTCAGCAATTCAGCATCGATGATATTGTCGGCGATTATATTAGCCAGATAACTGCCCCACTGGCTGACAGTCGTGGAGTTCATGCCTTGAGTGAAAGCATCGAGAACATTTACGAAGTACTCCATAGTAAAGGGGACGCCGTTTACCTCAATCATGACCTCACGCCATGCCGCGGTGCGGTCCCGGTAGTCACTATAGTACCCATAGCCCACCCAGCTCGAAATACCAACCAGGAAGACAACGGCGGCGATTATCACAATTCGCCGTATCTTCATCTGGCGCTGCCATTTGGAGAGTTGGTGCTTGGTCGGGATGCGCTCGGGTGTAGTTTTCTTCTGTTTTTTAGCCATGAATCACAACCTGCCAGTCTGTATTTTCTTTACTGAGGGCACTATGATAACATATTGAGAGAAGTGATGGCGACGGGGTGTAGCGCAGTCTGGTAGCGCACCTGAATGGGGTTCAGGTGGTCGGTGGTTCAAATCCACTCACCCCGATTCTAAGTTTCAAGATCTCGCTAACGTATTGCCAATCTGATTGCGGGGACGCAACGGCATAGAGATTCTGCCGTTTGGGGTGTGGGTTCAATGTGGTATGGTCACAATCCGGTGTTCCCTTTGTGCGAGGAGACAGCAAAACAGGGTTTCGTCATCTGAACTGAGCAATACCGACATTTGTTGCCTATTTGACCACCTTGACATTGAAACAACTCATCATGTGCTTTGTGCCTATTTCATCATGATGGGTGTTTCAAGCCGAGAAGCCTCCTGCTTCATTTCAAATCCTGTGGGATAAGTGAGAACACCACAGCGTCAGAAGGAGTATCGTTCTTTACTACTCTATTTCTCAGGATTCCCTCTCTAGTCGCGCCTGCTTTCTCCGCAACACGCAGGCTAGCTTGATTATCCACTGCTATAGTAAGGTCGACCCTGTTCAGCTTCAATTCATTGAATGCAAACTGAGCTAGAAGCAGCGTTGCTGCTGTTGCGATTCCTTTGTGTGTCTGGCTCGTCCTGACCCAATAACCAAGGTTCGCTATGCCGCAACCACGGTCGATAACGTTAAGGCCACAACCGCCGAGACATAACGGTTCCGCATTATACGATATGGCAAAGTTGTATTCTGCTCCCTTTTGCCATTTGTCAGGCTGTAATTCAATCCAAGTTCTGGCCTCCTCAATGGAGTAGTCGGGACGACACCATGACATCCATACAGAGAGTTCGGGAATAGATTCACGCGCCGCCTCGTATACGGAATCAATGTCACTTACCCGATACGGGCGGAGCATTATCACTCCGTCGGTCAATCGATCATCTTTCTCCATATGTTCTCCTGGCAGCGGCCATTTGGATTGTGCTATCGCAGCAACGCAGAGCTTCTATCGTTCAGAGTGCGTGTTGTCGCACGGTGACAATACAATATTACCAGTTTGTCTAGTCTGGTATCCACTCGGCTGCTATACATTTAGCTCACAGCATTCTGATTGCCTTCAGAGGGCAGGACTTAACACATATACCACAATCCTGACAGAAGCCCGGAATGATATAGGGCAAATCGTATGGTTTCTCTTGCCTCCAGAGATTGATGGGACATTCAAGAAGGGCGGCACAGGTCCCCTTGCCGCATTTCTCGGGGTGGCATTTTCCATAGTCCACTGCAACCTTTAGTTTAGGCTCCAACATTTCTGTTTTTCAGCTAGAGCAATGCCCGCACCTGAGGTCGAGTCTAATAGCTATATGAAAGGTCATTCTAGACGCTTCCCTATTCAAACCACAGCCTGTCAGGTGCTGAGTTTGGGGTATTTTAGCTCAGTGACTATGCAAAAGAAATAAACAACTGTACAACTGCCAGCGGGCCATAGATTAGGTGCAAAGACCTCAATATGTCTGTTTTGGCTATCTTCCCAGAGCTAAACTTCAAGCTCCTGCAGTCTTTTATTTGGGATTCATAAGGCATATAATGAGACGCTAGGCCTTTAGAGCAGAGGTGTTTTTTGGAACTCAGGTCTTACATCATCCGGCGCCTGCTTCTTCTCGTTCCGGTGATTTTCGGGGTGACCCTGTTTATCTTCGGCATAACCATGTTCTTCTCGCCAACAGAGCGTGCAACCCTCTATGTCTCCAGCCCGCAGCAGATGCGGGACTTGCCGACCATCATCGAGAGGTATGGCCTTGATAGACCGTTCTTCATACAGTACGGGACCTGGCTGGGCCAGGTGCTCAGGGGCAATCTGGGCTGGTCAAATGTGGTGTCCATGCCTGTTGGGCACGCGATCGTGCACTATCTACCGGCTTCGCTGGAGCTGGCCATGTTCGCGACGCCGCTTATAATTCTGACTGGCATCTTCTTCGGCACTAGGGCCGCCGCCCACAAAGATAAGCTTTTTGACCATAGTACACGGGTGGTGGCTATCCTGGGATGGTCGCTGCCGACCTTCTGGCTGGGGCTGATATTATTGATGGTTTTCTACGGTTACTTCCGGGGCCTCCTGCCGCCGGGCAGGTTGACCATATCGAATGAGATTTTGGTGACCTCCACGGACTTCATCCGCTACACACGTATCAACACCATTGACGCCATCCTCAACCTGAATGGTCCCGTCCTTCTAGATGCTTTGAGACACCTTGTCATGCCGGTGGTCACTCTTACGGTGGTCAGCATGGCCTTTATCATGAGACTGATGCGCTCCAGCATGCTGGAGTCATTGGGCAAGGGATACATTCTTAGCGCCAGGGCCAAGGGGCTTGATGAAAAGGTAGTGATCAACAAGCACGCACGCCGCAATGCCCTCATCCCGGTGATAACAGTATCTGGCTACGTGTTTGCTGACCTGGCGAACGGCGTGGTCATTACTGAGTCCATCTTTAGCTTCAAGGGCATCGGCTGGTGGGCCTGGCTGGCGGCGGTTCGTCTGGACATACCATCAGTGCTGGGGTTTGCGCTCTTCAATGCCGTCCTGCTTGTGCTGATCAACCTGTTAGTGGACGTCCTCTACACCCGCGTCGACCCGCGAGTCAGGTTGGGAGGGACCGTGCAGTGACGTGCTGGCACACCTGCCCTATGGATGGTGTTTAGACAGTTCTGCTTCCCGGCTGCGGAAGCAGAGAATTGCCAGTACTGCCGCCACCACCCCTGCTATGATACCCGCAACGGGACCCCAATTGAGCGCAAAAGCAGCTATTACGGAATAGTTGCTGCTCATGGCGATGATGGTTGTGGTGGCGTTGACATCGACGGTGGTACCCACATCACCAGTCCATTTGACGAAGTGGCAGCCCGCATCGGGCTCGGCAACCAGTGGAACCACTGTCCCGGTGTTGTAAGTGAATGACCCCTCGCCAGGGCTGATTACCCTCCCGCCCACGGTGCTGGATATGGTAAGAGTGGACCCTGTGCTAATCCCGAGATCCCATTCAATAGACTCGAGCCTGGCGCCTACAACGACCACGGTGTTATCGGACCTAAGTCCCACCGTGTAGCTGCGGCCAGCGGCCGCTTGTTTGATATTCGCCCAGTTCCCGATATCTGGTTCTCCGCCACCATTGTCTCCCACGGCGACCACGGTACCATCGGATCTAAGCCCCACCGTGTGAATACAGCCAGCGGCGACCTGGACTATATCCGTCCAGTCGCCGACATCGCACTGCCCGTCGGTGTTGTCTCCCACGGCCACCACGGTGCCGTCGGATTGCAGGCCCACCGTGTGATACCAACCGGCGGCGACCTGGACGATATCAGTCCATTGGCCGATATCGCACTGCCCGTAGTAATTCGCTCCCACGGGGATCACGGTGCCGTCGGATTTAAGCCCCACCGTGTGAAGGTGGCCAGCGGCGACCTGGACTATGCCAGTCCAGTCGCGGATCCCCACGACCTGCAGGCGGTTGGGGCCCACGGCCGCCACGGTGCCGTCGGACTTAAGTCCAACCGTGTGCAACACGCCCGCGGCGACCTGGACGATGTTTGTCCAGCCACTGACATCGCACTGCCCGTATTCATTGCCTCCCACGGCGACCACAATGCCGTCGGATGTAAGCCCCACCATGTGCGCCTCGCCTGCGGCGACCATGGGCGTCGCCTTTCCCTGGGGCATACTCAGGATCATCGCCGAATGGTAGTCTGGCGGAGGCACCGCCGCTAAAGTCGGAAGAATCAAGCCAAAGAGCCAAATAGGAGGGAGCAGAACTATTAGGAGTATTCCTCGATTCTTCACTGCTATGACTCTATTTTTCACTCTTCAATTATTGATTCCTGGACTAGATAATCATATAATAATACAAGGGAGGAGACAAATGGTGGGTGCCTTCTCTATTAGCTACATGGAGAGCCCGGGTAGTCGGAGGTTCAGGGTTTTGATCGGCGGATTTGGTGTGAGGCTATGACAGTGCGTGTGATGGCAGTTAGGTCCTGTTCCTATGTGAACGGGGACATTGACATGTATTCTTGCGGAGATATAATTAACTAGGAGGTGATATGTAATGGTCGCTGGAATTGTTCTCGGTTCACTTTTCGTCATAGTTCTTATATTTTTGATGATTTTTGTGGTTAGGCAGCAGACATTCGCCGTTATTGAGCGATGGGGGAAGTTTGCAAGGACATTCGGTCCTGGTATTCATCTTAAAGTACCGATAATGGACAGGGTAGCTGGTCGAGTTTCCATTAGAGTGCAGGAACTAAATGTGAAAATAAACACCAAGACAAATGATAATGTTTTTGTGGACTTGCTTATCGCAGTTCAGTACTTTGTCGATGGAGAGGATAAGGTTTGGGATGCTTTCTACAAACTGACTGACCCGAAACAGCAGATGGAATCCTGGGTTTTCGACAATGTAAGGGCAAAGGTTCCTGGGATGACTCTAGACTCTGTGTTTGAGAACAAGGATGAAATTGCCAAGGAAATTGAGGACAGCCTGGGCGTAAGGCTTGGTGAGTACGGATACAAATTAGTTCGTGCTCTCGTGAATGACATCCAGCCCGATAAGGGTGTTGCCGATGCTATGAACGAAATCAATAGGCAACAGCGTCTTAGAGTTGCTGCCGAATATGAGGGAGAAGCCAAAAAGATCATCGTAATCAAAGGGGCCGAAGCTGATGCCAGGAGCAAGGAATTGTCCGGTGAAGGTATTGCCAAGCAAAGGATAGCTATTGTTGCAGGTCTCAGAGAGTCAGTTAAGGATGCCAGTGATGCCTTGGGCGTGGATCCTCAATCTGTGATGACTCTGGTTTTAATGACTCAGTACTATGATATGCTTACTGATGTTGGGAGGAATTCTCGGACTAACACAATAATGCTCCCTCACTCTCCAGGCGCGGTTAACGATCTTAGACAACAGATTATATCAGCTATTGAGACCGGTAAGCTCGCCGGTATGGATGAAGGTGGTAAGAAGTAGCAGTCAATTGCTGACAACGATGTGGCGATAGACTATGATGCGTCCGATGGTGGTTAGGACCTATCGCTACCAAGACACGATGACATAATAGTCTGTGGAAAGTGGTGAAGCCGCCTCTGCGCTTTGTAGAGGCTAGATGGGGTTCGCATGGTCGGTGGTTCAATGTCAAGAACAGCCACCTCGATAAAGAAGTAACATGAACAGAATCCTGTCTCTGATATTAGGCGCCGTATTGGTCTTGGTAGGCGCTGTACTTGTCTTAGGCATACTTGCTGATGTCTCTGGCTTAAGGACAGAGGAGGTCTTGGCTCGTGTGCACGACATAGATATTTGGGCCGATAATTCATCGCCACGACAGTATTTCGCGGATGTTGCATCTAGAGGCAGTGCTGGCAATAATACCGCCAGCCATAGCGTGACCCGCGCCGGGAACACAATCCAGATAAAGCTCTTCTACCTGTATTGGATAATGACAAGATTGGAGCGCACTGGCCTGTACATCCCGCCGCACGAGGTCGAGGATACTATCCCACTTGGTACTGATTTCGTCCCTGGCGTGAATTACACGGTCAAAGCCGACACCGTGACTGTGACTTTTGTTGCTTAGGCATCATTGTGATGAGATTATAATGATGCGTATGATGGCGATTAGCCGCTGTTCTTGCTAAGAAAAGGCGATACGCTAAGCTTTGAAAGGGAGGCAAGCGATCGCTGCCTTTTCTACTAGCTACGTGGGGTTCATCTAGTTTTGATTTCAATGACCTAATAATACAAGCGGGTCTTCGTTTTACAATTCTGACAAAAATTCAATTACGTATGCTCGCAGTAGGGCTATTGACGACGTCTGTCGCGTGGTTTATGGTATATAGACATCGCGCGTAGTCGCAAAGAAGGAGACACTATGAGCAGGAAGCAGCTAGTAGGAATCGCCGCAGCATGCGCCGTACTCGTCGTCGTGGTGATGTTAGTCGTATTTCTAAATGGACGTAGTCCTGCCGGTGATCGGGTGGTGACTTTCCAGGACCGAAATCTGGAAACGGCCATACGTGACGCCCTGAACGAGCCGTCGGGACCCATTCACGCTTCTGAGCTTGCCGGGTTAGAAAGCCTCGCGGCGCCTAACAGCGGAATCGAACGTCTGTCGGGGCTCCAGTACTGTGCCAACCTGACGGGACTCGACCTGCAGCGCAACCAGATAAGTGATATCTCCCCTCTGGCCAGCCTCACCAACCTGACGGAACTTGATCTCTGGCACAACCAGATAAGTGATATCTCCCCTCTGGCCAACCTCACCAATCTGACGTACGTTGACCTCGGGGATAACCAGATAAGCGATATTTCAGCTCTGGCAAACCTCACCAACCTGACAGAAGCCCTCCTCTACTCTAACCAGATAGCCGATATCTCCCCTCTGGCCAATCTGACCAACCTGCAGGGTCTCTCCCTCCAGTATAACCAGGCCAGTGATATCTCCCCTCTGGCTAACCTTACCGGCCTGATATACCTGGACCTCTGGAGCAACCAGATAACTGATATCTCCCCTCTAGCCAACCTCACCGGCCTGGCATATCTCTACCTTCCAAAGAATCAGATAAGCGATATTTCGGCTCTAACAGGCCTCACGCACCTGACAGAAATCCTCCTCTATAATAACCAGATAGTGGACATATTGCCGTTGGTGGACAATCCCGGGCTGGGAAAACGGGACTATATTTCTCTAAAAAACAATCCCCTGAGCTCGGATTCCGTTGACATATATATACCGGAGCTCGTGGCGAGAAACGTGACTGTTGAATACTAGACACCAGGTAGTTGGTTCAAGTCGGTTTTGAGTTGGTAATCATGCGTGTCGGCCCATGTGACAGGCCGGAAACTCCGGTAGCATTTTCCGGTCCCGATAATCATGAGGTCGCCAGTCATTGGCAGAGCCAGTACATGAGTGCATAGTGTCGACTCTTGTAGCTAATGAGATAGTGAAATCGTCCCCAAAATGTCATAACTTTGTAATATTGTTGGCCTCCTTTTTATGACTTTTCTACGGGCCGTGGTTCATAATTTCACTGTAATTTGGAATGAAGATACTCATAAATCAGGAGGTATAAAACATGGCAAAGAAAGTCAAGATAAAGGCAAAAGAGAAGAAGGGACCGGAGAAACCGCTGGTCAAAGTCCCCGCCCAGTATGTGTTCTACTGCCATGATGGCGGCGTATTTGCCGACCTTAGAGAATTAGCTGAAGGCTTGAAGGCTATGTCGGACGAAACCTTCGCCTATCACTCTAATCTGCAGAAACAGGACTTCAGCAACTGGGTGAGAGACGTGATCGGTGACGAAGAACTGGCCAATGACCTGGCGAAGGCAGGCAACAGGTTGCAGGCAGCCGAGTATTTGGTCGCCAGAATAGCTTCGTTTATCAGCAAATAACCGGAACAACACGGCCGGTAAATAGACTCATTCCGACCTGTCCCTGTACCAGTGGACGGGTAATGAGATGTTTGAGAAGTGAACCAGCAGGTATATGTTGTCACCTAGGTCTGGAAACGGGGCATCGCTTCAGATAGATAACCAAGATAGGAGCGAGTGAACACTGACGGTGAAACAGGCAGACAAGCGCTTAAATACTGAGCAGGGGTCAAAATCATTCGTACAGGAGAATGATTATGCAGCATTACAGAATCAAACATATAGGAGACTATAAGCGGTTCATTGGTGAGGAAACAGTTCAGCGTATACGGGAAAAGGCCAAAAAGGTCCAAAACCTTCATATAGTCAATGTAAATTCAACTTACTATGGGGGAGGTGTTTCCCAGCTGCTATCATCGCTGACACTTCTAATGAACAGCCTGGGCATTAGAACCGGCTGGAGAGTTATCCATGGCCCTCCAGATTTCTTCAGCGTAACCAAAAAGATTCACAACGCACTGCAAGGAGGACACATCAACCTCACAGGTCGTAAGAAGCGCCTTTATGAGATAGTGGTATACGAGAATGCAATACGAAACCACCTGGACCAAGATCTCGTCATCATCCATGACCCTCAACCACTTCCAATAATCAATCATTACCGCAAGAAAAGCCCCTGGGTCTGGCGTTGTCATATTGATCTTTCCGCTCCCAATCCGGAGGTATGGGACTATCTGGTTCCATTCATAGAAAAGTACGATGCAGTGATCCTCAGTAGCCGAGACTACGCGCAGAAAATCAAGACGCCGCAGCTGTTTTTCCTGCCGGCTATAGACCCTTTCACTATCACCAACCGTGAGCTACCGCCACGCGAAATAGATGAAAGGCTCAAGCATTACCATATTCCCACGGATTTCCCAATAGTGACACAAATATCGCGATTTGATCGCTGGAAAGACCCTGAGGGTGTGATTAAGGCTTTCAAGCTAGCAAGAAAAGAGGTGGACTGCACACTGGTGCTATTAGGCAACGTAGCCACTGACGACCCTGAAGGAGAAGAGGTGTACAGGTCATTATCTGCTAGCCGGGAAGAGCGTATTATCATTCTCACGGTTCAAGATGGAGCCTTAGTGAATGCCCTTCAAAGGAGGGCTACAGTTGTCCTACAGAAGTCGATTCACGAAGGCTTTGGACTGACTGTTACCGAAGCTATGTGGAAAGGTGCTGCCGTAATTGGGGGTAACGCAGGGGGCATTCGTCATCAGATTGAAGATGGAGTAAACGGTTTTCTTGTTTCCTCGATCGATGAGGCTGCTAACAGGATTGTACAGCTCGTAAAAGATAGAGACCTGAGAGGGCATCTAGGCCAGAAAGCGAGAGAGACGGTTAGGCAGCGATTTCTGTTACCACGGTTGCTCGAGCAGTATCTTGACTTATTCAATTCCTTTGAAATTACCTTCCGACTAGCTCAAAAAGTGAATGATAACGATTGAGGACATTATTAGCATGACTCACGCGTGTCTAAGCTGGGTACCATTTGAGGAGACAGCAAATGGATAAGTCTAAAGATAGAAAGGAAACTGAATCTAAGACTCAGACGCCCGGGACACCGGAACAACCTTTAAAAGACCTGCCCGTCGCAGAACTAATGAAGCGCCTTAGCACATCCACTGATGGCTTAAGTCAGCGAGAGTCGCAGGACCGCCTAGAAAAATATGGTTACAATGAAATTGAGGAGAAGCGCGTTAGTCCTCTCCTAAAATTCCTGTCTTATTTCTGGGGTCCAATACCCATCATGATCATCATAGCGGCTATCCTGTCAGCGGTGCTGCGTCACTGGCCGGATATGGGCGTCATTCTGGCACTACTGGTAGTAAATGCCGTGGTGGGCTTTCGTGAGGAATATCAGGCGGACAGCACTATCGCTGCGCTCAAGAAGAACTTGGCCCTCAAAGCAAAGGTTAAGCGAGACGGAGAATGGGCAAGTATTGCAGCACGCGAACTGGTACCAGGTGATTTCGTGCGCCTTCGTATAGGCGATATCATACCGGCAGATGCTAAACTTCTCGAGGGGGACCCGGTACAGGTTGACCAATCAGCCTTGACTGGCGAGTCTCTCCCGGTTGAACACAAATCAGGAGACGCGGTCTTCTCCGGCTCCGTCCTGAAGCAGGGTGAAATCGACGCCGTAGTATTTGCCACAGGCAAAGACACTTACTATGGGAAGACTGCCGAACTGGTCAAATCAGCACAGACGCGAAGTCATCTCCAGCGCGCCATCATCAAGATTGCTGATTATTTGCTCATCATTGCGGCAGTATTAGCTGTCTTGATAATAGGTGTGGCAATATCCCGGCATGACTCGCTACTGCAGGTACTGCAATTTGTGCTCGTACTGACCATAGCTGCGGTCCCTGTGGCAATGCCGGCGGTTCTATCAGTGACCATGGCTCTGGGAGCCAAGATGCTAGCAGCAAAGCAGGCGATTGTCACCAAGCTGACAGCAGTCGAAGAGATAGCTGGTATTGATGTTCTGTGTTCAGATAAGACCGGCACGCTAACCAAGGCTGACCTGACGCCAGGAGAGCCTTTCACCGTAAGCAATGTTAAACCGGAAGAAGTGATTTTAGCCGGCGCGCTGGCTTCACGTGCTGAAGACCAGGACCCCATTGACCTCGCTGTATTGAGTGGGGTCAAGGACCCCAAATTGCTGAAATCATATCAAATTGTTCATTTTCAGCCCTTTGACCCGGTCCACAAACGCACTGAAGCCGAAGTGAAGGGGCCTGACGGACAAATCTTCAAGGTTACCAAAGGTGCGCCCCAGGTTATTCTGGCACTGGACCCTAGCTCGGAGAAGATACGAGCAGAGGTTGACAAGGCAGTTAACGAGTTTGCCTCCCGTGGCTTTCGCTCCCTGGGCGTAGCACGCACTGATGACAAAGATAAGTGGCAACTTATCGGCGTAATTCCGCTCTCTGACCCGCTGCGCGGAGATTCAAAGGACACTATTAAGACCACTCGTGAAATGGGGCTAGCAGTCAAAATGGTCACCGGAGACCAACTGGCTATCGCCAAGGAAATCGGCCGGCAGCTGGGGCTTGGCACCAACATTGTGGATGCCAGCGTCTTTGATGAAACAAAACACATTGAAGCCGGGCAGCTGGCCGATGCCATAGAAGGGGCGGATGGCTTTGCCCAGGTATTTCCCGAGCACAAGTATCACATCGTCGAGGTGCTACAGCAGCGAGGGCACATCGTGGGTATGACTGGCGATGGCGTGAACGATGCACCGGCTTTGAAAAAAGCTGATGCCGGCATCGCCGTGGCCGGGGCCACCGATGCCGGCCGGGCTGCCGCCAGCATCGTGCTTCTGACGCCAGGCCTTTCTGTCATTATCGACGCCATCAAGGAAAGTCGCAAGATATTCCAACGTATGCTCAACTACGCCATCTATCGAATTGCCGAGACGATTGCTCTTCTGGGATTCCTGACCCTGGCAATACTTATATTCAAAGTATATCCAGTGACAGCGATAATGATAGTGCTGCTGGCGATACTAAACGATGGTGCCATCTTATCCATTGCTTATGACAAGGTGCATTACTCTAACCAACCCGAGGTTTGGAATATGCGTGTGGTGCTTGGCGTGGCTACCACACTGGGAGCTTTTGCCATGCTCCGGTCTTTCGGCATCTTCTATCTGGGCGACAGCGTATTTCATCTTAACACCGATGTGCTTCGAACACTCGTATATCTGAATCTGTCCGTAGGGGGCCACCTGACCCTCTTTGCTGCCCGCACTAAAGGTCCTTTCTGGTCGATTAAGCCCGCACCGATACTGTTGGCAGCCGTACTCGGAACCCAGGCAGTAGCTACTCTTATCGCCGTCTACGGTTTATTTATGACACCGTTGGGTTGGACTTGTGCCGGCATGGTCTGGGGTTACTGTCTCGGGCTGTTCCTCTTGCAGGATTTGGTGAAGCTCGCTGCTCATAGAATCTTCTTTGGGGAACACAGTGGCTATTTTGGAAGGCACGTGAGAAAGGAAGCCTAGCCAAGCATCAGAGGCTGGGACTGTGGCGAAAATGTTCAAGAGTCGAGCTGACAAATCAAATGGAGATATCCGGGCAAAGAGAAGCTCGTTGATAATAAGCAGGAGGAGGACAACATGAGCCAGACATTCAAATACATCAGATTCTTTAAAGACCTGGGGATGAATGACGTTCCGCTGGTTGGGGGCAAGACAGCCTCTCTCGGGGAAATGTACCGGGAACTCGTTCCGCAAGGCGTCAAAGTGCCCAATGGCTTTGCCATCACTGCCTCGGCCTATCGTTACATTCTCGATAAGGCCAATGCCTGGGATGCCCTGCACAAAGCTCTGGATGGTATCGATGCGAACAACATGGCCGATCTGGCAAATCGCGGAAGGCAGGCGCGTGCGATTGTCTATGGTGCTCCCATCCCCAATGATTTGAGGCAAGAGATACTCGGTGCTTATGAGGCTCTTCAAGATGAGTACGGGCATGACCTGAGCCTAGCAGTGCGAAGCTCCGCCACAGCAGAGGACTTGCCCAATGTAAGCTTTGCCGGCCAACATGAGAGCTACCTGAACATATACGGTGATGAACTGCTCATAGATTCCTGCAAACGCTGCTTTGCCAGCCTTTTTACCGACCGAGCCATTCATTATCGCATTGACCAGGGCTTCGGTCACTTCAAGGTGTACCTCTCCATTGCAGTCATGAAGATGGTGCGTTCGGATATGGGCTCAAGCGGTGTCATTTTCTCTTTGGACACGGAGTCAGGCTTCCGAGATGTAGTATTCATAACTGGCGCCTACGGACTAGGTGAGAATGTGGTTCAGGGTGCTGTAGACCCGGACGAGTTCTATGTCTTCAAACCAACTCTGGAGCAAGGCTACCGCAAGATTCTGCGGCGCGTGCTCGGCAACAAAGAAATCAAGATGGTTTATCGCGAAGGAGGGACCCGGGAAGCTACCCGCAATATTCCAACGCCCCAGACTGACCGAGAGCATTTCTGTATCTCCGATGAAGAGGTGCTCAGCCTGGCGGACTATGCAGTCAAAGTAGAAAAACACTATTCTCAGAAAGCGGGATATCCTTTGCCCATGGATATGGAGTGGGCAAAAGATGGCAAGGACGGACAGCTTTATATGGTCCAGGCACGGCCCGAGACTGTCATCTCGCAGAGGCAGATAAGCATGCTTGAAGAGTTTGTGCTTCAGGGCACGGGGAAGGTTTTGGCAACAGGTCGCTCGGTTGGAGAAAAAATCGCCAGCGGGACAGCTCATAATATTTTGGACACCGATCACCTTTCTGAATTCAAGGCTGGGGAAGTCCTGGTTGCCGATACTACATCTCCAGATTGGGAACCGGTAATGAAGACCGCGGCGGCCATCGTAACAAATCGCGGTGGCCGCACCTGTCACGCTGCCATCGTTAGCCGGGAGTTGGGCATACCTGCCGTAGTTGGAGCTGAAAATGCCACTATCAACATTCCTGGCGGTGAGAAGGTGACCGTTTCTTGCGCTGAAGGGGATGCTGGGAAGGTTTACCAGGGAGAGATTCCCTTCGTCGTGAATAAAACAGACCTCAGTGCTCTAGGACAACCCAGCACAAAGATAATGATTAACCTGGGCAATCCAGAACTGGCTTTCAAGACTAGCTTCATTCCTAATGACGGGATAGGCCTGGCCCGCATGGAGTTTATTATCAGTGAATACATCAAAATCCACCCCATGGCTCTGGTACATCCTGAGCGTGTGACCGATACCAAGGAAAGGAAAGCTATCGATCGTATCACTCAAGGTTATGAGAAGCCCGCTGCTTTCTTCATTGAACGCCTATCAGAGGGTGTCGGTACTATTGCCGCGGCTTTCTATCCCAAACCGGTGGTAGTGCGCATGTCTGACTTTAAGAGCAATGAGTACGCCAGCCTTTTGGGCGGGAAATTCTTTGAGCAGAGTGAGAATAATCCGATGCTGGGCTTTCGTGGGGCGTCACGCTATACTCACTCTGCCTATGTTGAGGGCTTCGCACTGGAATGCGCCGCTATGAAGCGGGTTAGAGACGAGATGGGGCTTACCAATGTTAAGCTTATGATTCCCTTCTGCCGGCGGGTTAAGGAAGCAGCGCAGGTGATTAAAAAAATGGCGAAATTTGGTTTGAAGCGGGGCGAGAATGACCTTGAAATCTATGTTATGTGTGAAATCCCAAATAATGTCATCCAGATTGATGCCTTTGCCAAGTATTTTGACGGCTTTTCCATAGGCTCCAATGACTTAGCTCAACTTGTTCTGGGCGTAGACCGGGATTCGGAAATTGTGGCTTTTGATTATGACGAGCGCGATGCCGGTGTGAAGGAAATGATACGTCTGGCGGTAGAGGGCTGTAAGCGGAATAAACGGCATTCAGGGCTATGTGGACAGGCCCCTTCGGACTACCCTGAGATGGCTGAGTTCTTGGTGAGCATCGGTATTGACTCGATGAGCCTGAATCCTGATGCTGTCCTCAAGACCACGCTGCACGTGCTTGATGTAGAAAAGAAGCTGAAACGAAGTCCACCGCCAGCATGGCGAAATAGACTTTCGCCAAAACAATCACATAACAATGACAGCGGGAAAGAAACTGTGGAAACGAAGAAAATTGTGAAAAGAGCATCCAAAAGAAACGTAGGAAACCATGCCAGCTAGCTATTTTCTACCATCATTGCCAGAAGGGCTCGAGGGACTGATGGACCTGGCGCTTGACCTGCGCTGGTCATGGAATCATGCTGCCGATAGATTATGGCGCAAGATCGCCCCTGAATTGTGGGATAGGACTGGAAATCCGTGGCTAATCTTGCAGACTGTCGCCGCAAGTCGCCTGCAAAATCTCGCCGCTGGTGCCAGCTTCCGAAAGCTGTTAAATGCCTCCGTGTCCGACCACAAGGAGGCTCTGGAGATGCCGACATGGTTTCAGCAAGCTTATCCCGAGGGACATTTCAGTATTGCTTACTTCAGCATGGAATACGGCCTCGGCGAAGCGCTACCGCTTTATTCAGGAGGGCTGGGGATTCTGGCAGGGGATTACCTCAAGACGGCAAGCGATCTTGGTGTTCCGGTAACCGGTATCGGTCTACTTTATCAGCAGGGCTATTTTCGTCAAATAATTGATTCTCATGGGGAGCAGACTGCGTCCTACCCCTACAATGACCCCAGCCAACTGCCGATTATGCCGGTTCGAGACCGGAATGGCGAGTGGCTACGCGTAAAAGTAGACTTCCCGGGCCGAGTCTTAACCCTGCGTTGCTGGGAAGTAATTGTTGGTCGAGTGAAGCTGTACCTTCTGGACAGTAACGATCCTATCAATGAGCCGTATGATCGCGGAATTACCAGTGAGCTCTACGGCGGTGGCCCGGAGTTACGTCTCCAGCAAGAGATAGTACTTGGTATCGGAGGCTGGCGTCTGCTGGATACTATGGGCATTCGCCCAGAAATTTGCCACCTTAATGAGGGTCACGCAGCCCTGGCTGTAATCGAGCGGGCGCGAACGTTTATGAGAGACAATCATCAGCCTTTTGAAATCGCGCTGGCGGCAACAAGATTGGGCAACATCTTTACTACACACACGCCCGTTGAGGCAGGCTTTGACTCTTTTTCACGCGAATTGACGGGTCGCTATCTCCTCGATTATGTTGACCAGATGGGTATAGGACTGGAAGGTCTTATGGATTTAGGTAGGCAGGACCCCGGTAACTCGATGCGACCAATGAATATGGCATTCCTGGCAACGCAAGGCTCGGGTACTGCTAATGCTGTCAGCCGTCTTCATCGTGAGGTAAGCCGGCGCATTTTCCAACCGTTATACCCTAGGTGGCCCCAGCTTGAAGTACCGATGATCTATGTGACTAACGGAGTCCATGTGCCGTCCTGGGATTCGGCATCAGCTGATGAGTGCTGGACTGAAACGTGCGGCAAAGAGCGCTGGCTCTCGACACTAGACACGATCGTGCAGGATTTCAAGAAGGTCTCCGACGAATCCCTTTGGGAACTGCGCGTGACACAAACCAGGCAGTTAATCCCTTATGTTCGCGAACGTCTGAGTCGTCAGCTTGCATCCACTCGGGCGGCAACCGAACTCGTAGCCGAGTGCGGTCAGTTGCTGGACGAGAACGTCCTTACAGTTGGCTTTGCCCGGCGGTTTACAGGCTATAAGCGACCGAACCTGTTGCTTCAGAATATAGAACGACTGGACAAGATTGTTAACCATCCCCAGCGGCCAATTCAGCTTGTTGTCGCTGGCAAGGCACATCCTCGCGATGAAGAGGGTAAGGCCCTGGTGCAGGCATGGTGGCAGTTCTCAATTCGCCCTCAAGTAAAAGGTAGGGTTGTCTTCTTATCCGACTATGATATGAGCCTGGCTGAGCAGATGATCCAGGGTGTTGACCTTTGGATCAATACTCCTCGTCGTCCCTGGGAGGCATGTGGTACCAGCGGCATGAAAGTACTGGTAAATGGCGGCCTAAACCTGTCGGAGCTGGACGGATGGTGGGCGGAGGCTTACCGTCCTGACTTCGGCTGGGCAGTTGGCGATGGGCAAGAGCACGGCAATGACCCCAACTGGGATAGCCGTGAAGCGGAAGAACTCTACGAACTTCTTGAAAATGACATAATTCCCTGCTTCTACGAACGTGACAGCCGGGGTATCCCTCGAGGCTGGGTGGCACGTATGAGGGCAAGTATGGCGGAACTGACCCCGCAGTTCAGTGCGAACCGTATGGTGCGGGAATATGTGGACAAACTGTACTCCCGGGCCGAGAAACAGTATAGAAGGCGTACGGCCAGTCAAGCTCAACAAGCTGTCCTTCTGTGTCGCTGGCGAGATTCGCTCATGCAGTCCTGGCACAAGCTACGCTTTGGAAGTCTGGATGTTCAGAGGCAGGATGATAGCTATACCGTGACGGTGACCGTTTACCTTGGTGGTATTGATCCGGAAGGCATACAGGTGCAGCTTTACGCAGACCCGCTGGAGGGAGCAGAACCGGAAATCCATGTCATGGAGATTGCGGACGCCATACCGGGAACCGCAAACGGCTATGTCTATCGTGCGCACATCCCGGCTCGGCGTCCGGTGGAGCACTATACTCCACGCGTTATCCCATACCTGGATGGTGCCGTAGTGCCTCTGGAAATTGCCCGGATATTGTGGTACGAGAAATAGCTTACGCCGCTCCCAAATTATGGGCGTAGAATGAGGAGGTTAACATGAAACGGATTGACATACTTACTAGCGGTGGCGATGCCCCTGACTGGTCAGCCGACCTGATACCCGCCCAATACCTCCGAAAATGCTGTGGCATTTTCCGGTTCCGATACTCATGATATCGCCGGCCGTCGGCAGAGCCAGTACATGAGTGCATAGTGTCAACTCTTGTAGCTAATGAGATAGTGAAATCGTCTCCAAAATGTCATAACTTTGTAATTATTTGTGAGTTGATTTTATGACTATTTACGCTTATGATTGCTAGATTTCACTGGAGTTCTGGTGATTCATCTCAAGCCGAGGACGGGATATACATTGCTGGAATAGACTCCTTGTGAAGCGGTTAATATGAACGCACAGGCTGCTGATATCAAGATAGCTGGCGACAAGGCCAGCATTGACGATGTCATTCTCTGCGAGCGACTGACCAAGCGCTACCCGGATGGCAATATTCTAGCCGTGGATCGGCTTGATTTGAAAATACACAGCGGGGAAGTCTTCGGGTTGCTTGGCCCCAACGGTGCTGGCAAGACAACGACCGTGGGGATGCTTACCACACTGGTGGTCCCCACAAGTGGCAAAGCTGTGGTGGCCGGTATTGACGTCGTCGCTTATCCCGCACTGGTCAAGCAAGTGATCGGTGTCGTGGCTCAGACGAATAACCTTGATCGGGCACTGACCGTCTGGGAGAACCTATATTATCATGGCCGTTTTTTCGGGATGAGCGCCAGAGAGAGTCGTGAGGCAGCGGACGAGTTCTTGGTGAACTTTCGCCTCACTGAACGTGCCAAGGCGGATGTGGCAGCCATTTCCGGTGGTATGGCGAGGCGGCTCTAGGTGGCTCGTGCTCTGTTACATCACCCGTCGGTCCTTTTTCTTGATGAGCCCACGGCCGGCCTTGACCCACAGAGCCGCCTTGCCCTGTGGGATATCCTCGGTAAGCTGCACACCGAAGGGCAGACTATCCTGTTGACCACGCATTATATGGAGGAAGCAGATTCGGTCTGTGACCGGGTAGCTATTATGGACTACGGACGTATTCTCGCTATGGACACTCCGAAGAACTTGAAGGAATCGGTTGGCGCCGACCATGTCGTAACGATATCGGCAACAGGCGATCTGGATGCCTTCGCTCGACTCCTGCGAGACCAAGTCGAAGGAGCGACCACAAGCCGGCTACTCGACAATACTATCCAGCTCCACATTAAAGGCACGGCTGGCGTACTGCCCAGAATAGTTGCCGTTGCTGAACAGGGAGGTTTCAATATCACTGATTTGTCTGTGGCCGAACCTTCCCTCGAAACTGTCTTCATCAATCTGACCGGAAAGGAACTGCGCGACTGATGAGCACCGTGACTGCTATACCAGGTGTTCAAGCACCAAGGTCAGCTCGGTCGGCAGCAGCGGCCAGCCGCGCCGCCTTCAATGCCCTGCTGCTGCGTGACCTGACAGTGCTAAGAAAGAACCTGGGTGTCTTCATCGCCCGCACTCTTATCCAGCCATTTCTCTTAGTCTTTGTTTTCCTGTACGTATTTCCTCAGATTGGCCAGGGCATTGGAGGCAGTTCAGGCGCCGGCGGCGAATCGTCATTCGCTACCGTACTGGTTGCCGGCGTCGTGGGCCTCTCCATTATGTTCCAGGGAATCCAGGCCGTGGCGTTGCCCCTGGCCAACGAATTCGGCTATACCAAAGAGATTGAAGACCGGGTGCTCGCACCTCTCCCGGTATCACTCGTGGCCATCGGTAAGGTTGTTGCCGGAGCCATCCAGGGCCTTATCGCCGCTGCAATCGTGTTCCCCATCGCCGCAGTTGTCCACGCCCGGGGTGTTCAGCCCGACCTTTCGGTGCACTGGGTGCTTCTGCTCACACTGATTCCTCTCACCAGCATTATGACATCCAGTCTCGGCTTAGTTTTGGGGACCCGCATTTCACCGCGCAACATCGGCGTCATGTTCGGGTTTATTGTCCTGCCCTTAACCTTCCTGGGCGGCACTTACTATCCATGGACGACGCTGGCAGCTATCAAGGTCGGCGGCTTCCCCTGGCTGCAGGCATTGGTCTGTGTCAACCCGCTCATCTATGTGACCGAGGGCTTTCGCGCCGCGCTGACCACGGCGCCCCATATGCCACTATATGTTATCTACCCCGTGCTTGTGGCATTTTGTCTCCTGTTCCTCTGGGTCGGCTGCCGGGGCTTCCACAAGAGGGTCATTAGCTAGCACTATCTTTGCTCCACTATGTACAACACGTGTAAACAGTTAATGATGAGTGTCCAACAACTCGATATGAGAAAATGCAAATAGGAGGAGGTTCAAAATGCTAAGAGGTGGCATACCTATCGGCAAGGCTTTTGGTATATCGCTAAGGCTTCACTATTCCTGGTTTCTTATTTTTGCACTGGTGACCTGGGCGCTGGCGGGCAGCTATTTCCCGTCTACCTATCCGACCTGGAGCTTGTCTGCCAGAGTAGCGGCCGGTTTGATAACCAGTGTCCTGTTCTTTGGCTCAGTCCTGGTCCACGAACTGATGCATAGCATAGTTTCTCAACGGCAGGGTATACCGGTTCAGTCCATAACCCTTTTCATTTTTGGCGGTGTTTCTCAAATTACCAGTGAACCCAAGCAGCCCGGCGATGAATTCCGTATGGCCATAGTTGGCCCTTTGAGTAGTCTGGTGATCGGGGGCATTCTTCTCGGCGTTTACTACCAGTTGCGCAGCGTGGATACCTTTGCGGTTCAGTTCATCACGGCTATCGCGTACTGGCTAGGATACATTAATGTGGTGCTGGGCGCCTTCAATCTTATTCCCGGCTTCCCTCTCGATGGAGGACGCGTCTTAAGGTCATTAATATGGTGGCGCAGCCACAATTTGAAGAGCGCCACGAAAATAGCTTCGAATATCGGAAGGGCGGTAGGCTTTGTTTTCATCTTTGTAGGCATCTATCTCATCTTTACGGGTAACTGGGTCAACGGTATCTGGCTGGCGTTGATTGGCTGGTTTCTGGAGAGTGCCGCGGTTGGTAGCTACCAGCAGCTTCTTATGCAGGAAATGCTGAAAGGCCACGTAGCCAGCGAAATAATGTCCGGTGACTGTATCGTAGTTCCTCCTGACATGACGATTGACCACCTTGTGAATGGAAATATCCTGACCTCCGGACGCCGTTGTTTCCCTGTGGGCTCCGGCTCGGAAATCATGGGCTTGATGACATTGCATAACGTAAAGGAAGTACCTCGTGACCAGTGGAGCACGGAGACCGTCAAAGAGGCAATGACGCCGTTTGACAAGCTCAAGTGGGTGCGCCCCGATGAGGAACTGTCCTCCATACTGCAAATCCTGACTGAGGACAATATCAATCAGGTACCTGTGGTCCAGGACAACAAGATTATCGGCATGGTAACCCGTGAGAACCTGCTCAACTTCGTCAACGTTCGCAGCAGGCTGGGCATGTAGTTTTCATAGCTATCTGCTACTGAAGAACGCCGTCAGTTAGGTAAAAGGTGGTCGGTGGTTCAAATCCACTCACCCCGATTTCTGTCTGATAAATCACAGACATCGTTTGCATAGGCGCTTGGACGCATTCAAAATAAGGCAACTGGCGCGCAGGCTACGTCAATGTTTCGAGTACGGGATGGTGCTCTTTGCCGCTGCCGCCTCACGTCAAGAAGATGCTATGAATGATTTGGAAAGCAGCCAGATGGAAGAAGTAAATTTGAAGCGAGTAGCGTGAGACATAAATGGCAATCGTCCTCAACGGGGCAGAGCTTACTGTGAAGGTTCGCAGGTCATACTTAAGGAACAGAAGCAGGCTGAGTACAAAGACTAGAGCAAGCAGAGCGATAGCCAGGAGCATCACCTGCATTGACACTTCGGGCCGTGAGAGCAACAACGAATTCCCCTGGATGAGATAATGAGCCGTGGTGGCGATAATAATCCAGGGCTTGCCAAACGGATGGCGCTCGTGGATTAGCCTCGAGCCGATGGCGATGCCCAATCCGAGGCTCCCATATTCTATATATGCGCGTGTTTGTTCGCCTATCAGGACAAGGACGGCGAGTATCAAGATAAGGTAGCCGGTTCGCAGCCTGGCGGGATCGAACCGGTTCAGTATCGCCTTTATCAAGACAAAGTTAATAAGGATATCAAGGGGGAGGATATTCCCTATAAGGCTTGGGTTGTCACTCACAAAGAGCTTTATCAAGCAGAGACCTATGCCGAGAGCAAGTATCTGATACTTGAACTTGTATGAGCCCGAGTAGCCTACCAGGTAGAAGAAGAGTGGTGCCGCCATCCGCCCGATCACTCGCATCCAGATGTTGTCATACATGAGGAACAGGCCCACGTTATCTATAATCATGGTCAGGATAGCCAGAATCTTCACCAGGTCATGGCTGTTGATCTGGCGACCGTATCTGTATATGCCCTTTGCCGATGCCTGAAGAGGCGATAATGTATTTGTGGAAGCTATACCGTGGTCCATAGCGTTCAATCCCGCACTCTTTTTCCCCTTCTGTTCAGAATGTAGATTACGACCGCGATAACCGCACTTGCAGAGTACACGGCAATAGCCAGAAGTATAGCCGGAGTGATCTCAGGTGCTCCGGCATAATCCACGATTAATATCCCGTTAAGGTGATCGATTGCGTGTTGTATGACCCTGGCGTTCCCGCCTGTTTCTTCCAGAGTTACCTCCTCACCTTCCAACGTCAGGAACCTCACCAGAATCCGCTCGCTGCGAGACACCCTGCGCTCAAGACCATGGGGCAAGCTAAGACACCCTTCGAGCTCCGTTGAGCTTCCGTCCTGCTCGATGATATAGGGGTTAATCATGACTAAGACCTCAGCATCGGACGCAGACCTGCCTAATCTGACTACGGACATCCTCTTGGAAACGCCTACTTGAGGCGCTGACAAGTCTTCCCCGGCGACTCTCTGCAGCGTGTTCTCCATCAGCAGGGCTAGCTGCGCTTCTTCCTCGCCTATACTTTCAATCGGCTCGGCAACCTCACGCAGGATGATGTTTGGATACATTACTATGTCAAGCCCCTGTTTTTCATAGAGTGAGACCCTATCCAGCACCGTGGGAATCGTTGAAAACAATAATGAGCCGATAGCGAAGCACAGCAGGAGGATGCCTAAAGCAAGGATGCCACTCGTTGTAACCTCGTGTTGTACGGTGTTGCTCGTGGACTTCACCTGCTTGGGGCTGACTTCTTTTTCTCCGGGCATGATGAACGTTTTGCAGTGCTGGCATCGGGAAATGCTATATTTTCTGTGGTATCTACGGATGCAATTCCTGGCGCCGCAGCTAATATACACCAAAATCATAACTCGCCTCAATCCATTTTTGTGTCCACTCCCCAATTGTTGGTTAGAATGTAACTAATATCCACAAAGCGAGGTGGTGGTCGATCTGGCCAAGATGAGCAGGGTGGAGCGTGAAGAGCACACGTGGGTTGGGCCGTATTTATGGGAAAGTAGCAAAACAAAAGGGAGGTAGAGGTTACCGTTATCAGTCAGAAGGTAATTAATGATTATAGTTGATGACTACAGGGAAAGGGAATATATTATACGTATGAGAAGGGGGTTAGCCAATGGAAGAGAATAGAGTAAGTAGTAAAACTGGGTTATTGGTGGACGAGCCAATAAGTAGTCCTGAGCAGGATAGATTGAATCGTATTCAATTTGCTGAACACTTGGCGGACGTATTATTTGAACATGCAGATAGTAAGTGTCTAATTGCGGCTCTCAACGGTGAATGGGGCTGCGGCAAATCGTCCATCCTCAATCTTATTGAAGGCTATCTGGACAAGAGGAGAAATATCGACAGGGACATTGTTATCTTGAGATTCAATCCGTGGTACGCATCAGATGTGGAACAGCTAACGGCTATGTTCTTTAGGGAACTCAAGGTGTCAATCTTGAGGTTAGACAGAAGGCAAAAGACTAAAGAAAAAATTGGCAAACTGCTGGATATCTTTGCTGTTATTCTTACTGTAGCCGAGTTGTCTCCTATCGGGAATCAGTGGATTAAGATGGGTTCGGCTGTAACAAAAGAAGTAAGTGGAATGTTGGAGGACACCCGTAAGAAAACGCTGGAGGAAATCAAAAGAGAACTTGACCAAATGTTAAAGGACTATGCTAAACGCATATTTATTATCATCGATGATATAGACCGTCTAGATGTCAAGGCAATGAAATTGTTGTTTCGCTTAATAAGACTCAATGCGAACTTTGAAAATACAACTTATTTGCTTGCTTTTGATAGGAACTTGGTTGAATATGTGCTGGATTGTGAGCAGCCTGGCCATGGTAAAGAATATATAGACAAAATAGTGCAGGTGCCCATAAATGTACCAAGCCCCGATGAAAGGTTGATGACTGATTTTCTTCTTGGTGAGCTTAATACACTTATTGAAAAATGGGGCGAAAAGGGATTCGATAGGAAACACTGGGAGGAATTGTATCTAGAAGGAAACCTTAGAAAGTATTTTAAGAATATGAGAGATATTGTGAGATACGCCAATGGTCTGATAATTACATATCCATTAGTGTCTTCAGAGATTGACATGGTTGATTTCATGGGTCTAAACCTAATAAGAACATTCGCACCGCTATCATACGAAATGATGAGGAAGAATAAGGAAGTGCTAACGGAAGGAGGGGCTAACACATTTGGACGGGAACAATCTAATAAGATAGCGAAAGAAGTACTTGCCAGTATATATAATTTTCCATCAAGCGTAGAGGGCAGAGAACAAGAGAAGAAAAAGGAAAGAGAAAAGGAGTTGGCTCGTTTTGTGCAGAGTACATGCAAAGCGCTTTTCCCAGCTATATTAAGCGTTGAAGGAAATTATAGTTATGGTGGTGCTTGGGAGCGCGAATGGAGACAAAAGAGGAGAGTGTGTTCAAGAGATTATTTTGATAAGTATTTCATGCTGGGGACCCCGGTAGGTGAAATATCTGACGAGGAAATGCGTCTATTTATTACGATGACCAGAGATGCTAGTGTTTTCTGTGGTAAATTCCTGGGATTCTTTGATAAAGGAATGGGAAGGCGATTACTCGAAAAAATGCAGGACTATGTCCGTGAAGTTGACAAGGACTCTATTGAGAGCGTGATTATTTGCATATTCAATGCAGAAGATAGAATTGTGGGCGAGCGGAGACAGATGCTAATGATGGATTCGTATGTTTTAGCCTGTAGAATAGTATATCTATTATTGTTGGAAGGGATTCAGGAAAGAGAAAGGAGAAAGCAAATAATAATCAACGCTATTGAAAAATGCGAAACAGTCTTTCTTCCTGTCGAATTTGTATCGCTCATTGATATTAGAGGGGAGGATAGTGCAGGCAAAAAGATATTATTAGAGTTGTCTGCATCTGATTTAGGAGAGATACAGGGAGAATGCGTAAATAAGACAAAATCGTTTATCAGGGAAAAGAAACTGTCGAAGGCGCCACATCTAAATGCAATTCTTTATCGATGGAAAGAATGGGAGAACATCGAAACAGTGAAGAATTATGTTGATGAATTAATTAGCACTGAAGAAGGATTATGGGATTTCTTGGTTGGTTTTACTAGCGAAATCCTATCTACGTCAGGTAGTTATAAGATTATCCGTGGGGGAACAGTCAATGAATTTGCTGATTTTGATAGAGTAGACAAAAGAGTCGAAGAGATAGTTGTTAAGCAAGGTGACAAGTTGACAGACAAACAAAAAGAAGTAGTGGTTGCTTTGGCAAATGGCAAGAGAAAAGATTTGATTTGAAAGTAGGTGCATGCTATCTATGTAAATTGAACGTTGAAATCCTAGGGTAATAGGGGTAGGATGTTAGACGAGAAAAGGCAAGCGGCCTCCGTTTTTTCAACGGCTACATCACGTCCTAGGCGACAACGCCCGCCGCTTTCAGGATATCCGGGACCACCTCTTCCTTGCCTATAGCCATGACATGGACTCCGTCGCACATAGACTCTTTCTTTATGGTAGCAATCATCCTGCCGGCGATTTCTATACCCTTATTGATTGCCTCACCTTTGGGGGCAGCCACTAATTCGTCAATCAAGTTCTGGGGCACAATGACGCCCGGGACATTATCGGTCATGTACTTCGCCATCCTGGCTGACACGAGCAAGATGATGCCGGCCAGTATCTTGACCGGGAATTGGCGGGCATATTCCATGAACCTGGCAAATTTGTCCAGGTCATAGATGGCCTGAGTCTGAAAGAACTCGGCACCGGCTTCAATCTTCTTTTCAAACTTCATTAATTGCGGCTCTATCGGGTTTGCTTCAGGCGTGACTATGGCTCCGGCACAGAACTCAACGGTGCCGTCGAGCGCATTTCCACCCAGGTCCTTGCCCGATTCCATGTGCCGGATCGTCTTCAACAACTGCGCTGAGTCCAGGTCGAAAACGCCCTTGGCCGCCTTGTGGTCGCCAACCACGACAGCATCTCCGGTCAGGCATAGGACATTCCTTACGCCTCTGGTATATGCGAACAGAAGCTCGGCTTGAAGAGCAAGGCGATTACGGTCGCGGCATGTCACCTGTAGTATAGGCTCGCCGCCCCGCTCCTTGATGGCCAGGCATCCGCCGATGGAGGGGAAACGCATTACCGAACTCTGGTGGTCGGTGACATTCAGCGCATCGACTTTGTCCTTGAGAAGGTCGATATGATGGAGCATCTTCTCGATATTGGTCCCCTTGGGGGGGCCGATTTCGCTGGTTATCACAAATTTGCCAGATTTAAGAACTTCCCTGAAACTCGGCGCCATAGCTCCTCCTTCATGCAATCCTGATCATTCGCGGCCTGGGTGCTACGTTGTAGTCCCTGGGGGAATGATACCTGCGCATCAGGTCGAGTCGCCCCTGTCCCTTCAGCCGCTCATATATGAGAGTCCAGGCACAGTCCTTTTCCTTATCCACCTCGCACTTGCCGTTATTGGTGCCGCCACACGGGCCGTTCAGCAGACCCTTGTGACATGCCGTCAAGGGACAAATGCCCGCAGTCTCTCCCAGGATGCATTGACCACACTGGGCACAGACTTCTTGAAAACAGCCCGGACCATCCTCGATGCCTATGAAAAGAGTATCCAGTGCGGGAATGGCTGGCTTGTCGATATAGGTGCTTAGCTTATGCACTCCCAGGGCACAGGCCATGACCAGGATACAGGCGGCATTCTGAATGGCTCCGTTGTTCTCCTTAATAGCTACCTCGGTCATTTCATCGCAGGCGGTAGGGATAACTATCCAGCCGGTGACCAGCTTGCCCAGCTCTTGCAGACGCTTCCTCATCTCCACGACCTCTTCCTTCCCGCCGGTCTTGGTCATTGTGGAACATGTGCCACAACCCGCAATGTACACCCGGTCAAACCCTTCCAATTGTTGCTTAATTTCCTCAAAGGGCTTCTGCTTGGTAATAGATTTCATTTCTGGCCTCCCACAAGGTAAATCCTAAATCCTAATTTCTAAGCCCTAAACAAATTCTAAGTTCCAATGTTCTAAACTCAAATCTTCGGATCATTGGGATTTTAACCATTTGATATTGTTTAGGATTTAGTATTTGGGATTTGGCATTCTCTATTTCTCTAGGTCGCATCTTAAGCATCGCTTAGCCTCCTGTCTGGCCTTCTCTTCAGAAAAGCTCAGCTCTATCTCTTTAAAGCTACCTTTTCTCTCCTGGAGAGGAAGATGGGGTGTTTCCGGCCTGAGTTGGGGCTCCCAGGTTTCCTCTCTCGAGATTGCTTCGTCGCTAGCGCTCCTCGCAATGACAGGCGGTGGAACGGCAGGCTTCAGGTCATATATCTGGACCCGTGAAGCATCGCCGCGGAGATACTTGTCTATTGCTATGGCTCCTCTGCGGCCAGCGGCAATAGCTTCTATCACCATGCCTGGCCCGGCGACAAAGTCTCCTCCGGCAAAGACCCCGGACACGTTGGTAGCTAATCTGTTTTCATCAACTGCCAACCTTTCCCACCGGGTGCGTTCAAGAGCACTGCCCGGAGGCAAGAATGACAGGTCCGGGGCCTGCCCCACAGCAGCAATGACGGTATCCGCCGGAGCAAAGAACTCTGAGCCGGGAACGGGGATTGGACGACGGCGTCCGCCGCTATCAGGCTCACCCAGCTTCATGCGCACACACTGTAGACCGGTCACTTTCCACTCGTCGCTTACGACGCGGGTGGGACTGACCAGGAAATTAACCTGAACGCCTTCAGCCAGCGTCTCATCGTACTCCACCTCGGTGACCGGCATCTCTTCCCGCGACCGGCGGTAGAAGATACTCACCTCATCGGCGCCAAGGCGAAGAGCTGTGCGAGAGGAGTCCAGGGCCACGTTGCCACCCCCGATAACGGCTACATTGCGTCCAATCTTAACAGGCTTGCCAATCTTTACGTCTCTCAAGAACCTCAAGCCATAGTAGAAGCCCTCCATGTCCTCCAGTTCCCCTGGTATACCAATGCTCTGGCTCCTTTGCGCCCCGGCCGCAATGAAGACGGCTTCAAAGCCATTGTTTCTGATATCGTCTATGGTGAAATTTACGTTGATGGGCGTGTTGTATCTTATCTCCACCCCCCGCCTGGCTATATAGTCTATCTCCTTCTGGATAACCTCCCGAGGCAACCGAAAGTCGGGTATAGCTACCGAGAGCATACCCCCGCCTACGGGAAAGGCTTCGAAAACCGTTACAGGATAGCCCATCTGGGCCAGGTAGTAGGCACATGACAGCCCGGTAGGTCCCGCCCCCACTACCGCTACTTTGCGGTTATGAATCCGGGGGAAGGGTTCAGGTGGAGGTAGCTCCTCAATGTGGTCAAAATACCAGTCGGCGGCAAATCGCTTGAGCGCCCTTATTGCCACAGACTCATCGAGTTCGCCGCGCCGGCACCTACCCTCGCAGGGGTGATGACATATACGGCCGCAAATAGCGGGAAAGGGATTACGCTCCCTGATGGTGTTGACAGCCTCCAGATATTCGCCATCGGCAATTTGAGCTACATATCTGGGGATATTGATTCCTACCGGGCAGGTGTGCTGACATGGCGATATCATGAGGGCATCGCACACAGCGGCCGTGCATTTCCTCTCTTTTATGTGAGTTTCATATTCATCTCTGAAGTAATCGAGGGTAGTAAGGACAGGATTGGGCGCGCTTTGACCCAGGCCACATAACGAGCATTCCTTGACCGTCTTAGCTATCGTAAGCAGTGTATCTATGTCTTCCTCGCTTCCTTTGCCCTGGGTGATTCTGGTCAGTATTTCCAGCATTTGTTTGGTTCCCAGCCGGCAAGGAACACACTTCCCACAGGATTCTGCCTGGGTGAAACTCAAAAAGTACTTGGCCACATCCACCATACATGTGGTCTCGTCCAGGACTACCATGCCGCCGGAGCCCATGATCGAGCCCAATTTAGCCAGCGTTTCATATTCCACCGGGGAGTCGAGAAATCGAGCAGGGATGCAGCCGCCCGAGGGGCCGCCTGTCTGTACCGCCTTGAACTGCTTGCCCCGGGGGATACCACCACCGATATCAAAGATAATGGTGGATAGAGGAGTGCCCATGGGCACCTCTACCAACCCGCTATTGGCAATTTTTCCGGTGAGGGCAAAGACGGCCGTTCCCTTGCTCTTTTCAGTGCCTATGCCGGCAAACCAATCAGCCCCGTTGTCGATTATTTGGGGCACGAAGGCAAAGGTCTTGACGTTGTTTAGAGAGGTAGGCTTGCCGCCCAGACCTTTCTCCACCGAGCGAGGTGGCGTTTGGCGGGGCATACCTCTCCTGCCCTCAATTGAGGCCATCAGTGCCGTGGACTCTCCGCAGACAAAGGCTCCTGCCCCCTCCACAATGTTCACGTCGAAGCTGAAGTCCGTCTCGAGGATTCTACTGCCAAGAAATCCGTGCTCTCTTGCCTGGGCGACAGCCACCCTGAGGCGCTTCACAGCCAGGGGATATTCAGCCCGGACATATATGTAGCCATCCTGGCTGCCAATGGCATAGGCACTGATAATCATTCCCTCCATAACGGAGTGAGGGTCTGCTTCCAGGATGGAGCGGTCCATAAAAGCGCCGGGGTCGCCTTCATCGGCATTGCAGATTACATATTTAGGCGTGCCTGGGGCTCGACGACAGGACTCCCACTTCTGTCCGGCAGGAAAACCGGCACCGCCGCGCCCTCTAAGCCCGGACCTCTTCACCTCGCCGATGACCTGCTCCGGTGTCATTTCAAGGAGAGCCTTCTTCAGTGCCCGATAACCTCCACGGGCAATATAATGCTCGATTTTTTCCGGGTTGATATGCCCGCAGTTGCGCAGGATGACGCGCTGCTGTTTTTTGTAGAAGTTTATCTCTGAATAGTGCGGTATAGCTTTGCCGGTCACCGGGTCACGGTAGAAAAGGCGTTCCACAGGTTTGCCATCTCGAAGGTGAGAGGTGACAATTTCCGGAGCATCCTCGGCCTGGACGTGGGTATAGAGAATGCCCTCGGGTTCAATGACTACATTGGGGCCTTGCTCACAGAAACCGTGACAGCCGGTGAAATCCACCTCGGCATGGCTTATGCCCTGTCGGCTTATTTGTTCCTGCAGCGCCTCATAGACAGCATCGGAGTCGCTTGAAAGACATCCTGTTCCCTGACAAACAAAAACAGTATAGCGGTCCTGCATACTACTCTTTATCCTCCCGATTTCTGAACAACTGCTCTACTTTCTTGGGGTTCATGTGACCATGGACATGGTCACTAACGACAATGTTAGGTGCCAGAGCACAAACGCCGATGCAGGCCACGGTTTCCAGGGTGTATTCGAAATCAGGGCTGGTTTCCCCCTCTTCTATACCGAGGCGCTGTTTAACCAATTTCAGTATTGTCTTCCCCCCGCGCACGTGACAGGCTGTCCCCCGACAGACTCTAACAACGTTTCTGCCCCGTGGCTGAGTATAGAGCTGAGTATAGAAACTGATCACCCCCTGGACCTGACTGGGGAAAAGCCCCAGGCTTCTGGCTATAAGCGGTATAGACTGAGGAGGGATATAGCCGAACTCCCCCTGGATTTTTTGCAGCAGCGAAATCAACGCCCACTTCTGCTGACTATGTTCAGAAACAAGGGCATTTATTCGTGCCGGGTCGGCCTCTCCTGGTATTCCTTCTTTATCCATCTTGGCTAACTCCTTCGCTTCACTCTGGACAGAGCTAAATCCTCTTCAATGAATAGGAATCTTATCTACCTTAACGCTGCACGCTTTCAGTGAAGGCGCTTTTGTTTCTGAATCTAAGACAATGTCGAATAGCTCATTGACCGGCGCCTCCGGGAATGAAATCGGCATAAAGAGCATCCCTTCGCGCAGTGCATTGGTGATCTTGACTTTTGCCGTCACCTCGCCTGCAGGCGAACTTACCTTGACCATCTCGCCATCGGCGATGGCGAGTTCTCTGGCGTCGGACTCACAAATCTCCACGAAAGCCTCGGAGGAAAATTTCCTTAATCGTGTCGACCTGGAGCTTCTGGACCCGGCGCCAAAATGACTAAGAATGGTGCCGGCTAGCAACGTGAAGGGATAGCCCTTCTTCCCTTTTGCGGGTGGTGCATACTCAACAGGGCAGAAGCGGGCAAACCCCTCCGAGAATTGACCGCCATGTATGCGGCCAACCCCTCGGTGACTACCAGACTCAGCCTCATACAGGCTCTTCGCCTCTGACTCAGGATGGCCACCCCCTTCATAGAAAGTGTAGGCCGGTAGCTGACAACAGCCAATTACCTCATCCATAACTTCTTGAGGAGAGGAATACGGCATTGGAGACCCCATTTTGTCGGCAAGCCGCAGGATTATCTCCCAGTCTGGCAGGCTTTCGCCCAGAGGGGCGATTGCCTTTTGCACCCTTTGTACCCTTCCTTCGAAGTTGGTGAATGTCCCCTCCTTTTCGGCGAAGCTTGCCGCTGGCAGAACTACATTGGCCAGTCTGGCCGTCTCGGTAAGAAACATATCCTGGACTACCAGGAAATCGAGGGAAGCCAGAATTTCTTTAATGAATCTCGGATTCGGAAAGCTCAGGACTGGGTTCTCTCCCACGATGTACATGCCTTTGATCTTCCCCTTTTTTGCCTGTTCCATCATCTCCATGGCTGTCAGTCCAGCTTCAGCCGGCAAACTTACTCTCCAACGTTCTTCGAACTTGCCTCTGGCCTGGGCATCCGCCACGCTTTGATATCCGGGGAGAAATTTGGGCAGTGCTCCCATATCGCAGGCGCCCTGCGCATTGTTCTCTCTTTGCAGCGCGTAGATGCCGCCTCCCCTGCGCCCGATATTTCCTGTCAGCAATGCCAAATTCGCCAGAGCTTTCACACCGTCCGTTCCAGTAATATGCTGTGTGACTCCTGTGCCATAGACGATTGCTGCCTGGTTAGCCTTGGCGTACAGTCGAGCGGCTTCGCGAATTTCTTGACCGGGGACACCGGTGGCCTTCTCAACGTACTCCGGGGTGTACTTTTTCAAGCTTTCGGCAAAAGCTTCGAAATTATCCGTCCTTCTGGTGACGAACTCCTCGTCCAGCAAACCTTCGTCGACAATGACCTTGGCCAGGCCATTGATGAGAGCCATGTCGGTGCCGACTCTGGGTCGCAACCAAAGGTGAGCAAATGAAGAGAGCTTTGTCTGCCGAGGTTCTATCAACAGCAATTTCACACCATGCTGTTTCACGGCACGCTTTATGGCATAACTGATGGCAGGGGCTGAGGCATTGGGATCGGCCCCGATAACCAGTATGAGCTCGGCTTGTTCCAGATCAGTAAGATAATTTGTAGTGCCGGAGAAGCTAAGGGAAGATCCCAGGCCGACACGACTGGCGGAGTTGTACAGGCGACTGCCATTATCAATATTGTTGGTGCCAAACACAGATCTGGCAAATCTCTGCAGAAGATAGTTCTCTTCGTTGGTGCACTTTGAGGAGCCCAGGACAGCCAGGCTATCGGCTCCATATTCGTCCTTTATTCTCCGGAATTGAGTGCCCGCCAGTTCTAAAGCTTCTTGCCAGGGCAGTTCCTCAGAATTACCGTTACTCTTGACCAGGGGTTTGAGTAACCTATCCGGGCTATGGATAAAATCACAGCCATAGCTTCCTCTCACACAGAGCGTGCCTTTGTACACCGAGCTTTCCTTGCCTGGCGTGGCCCGCAATACACGTCCATCCTTAACTTCCAGACAAATGCTACAGCCACAGCCACAGAAAGGACAGATTGTCTGCGTAACAGTCTGGGTTGTCCCTCTATATGTTTTCTCCTTCTCTGTCAGCGCGCCCGTAGGGCACAGTCCCACGCAGGTTCCACAAAAAGTACACTCGGAACTTTCCAGCGGCTTATTGTTAAGTGTGGCCGGTATGGTCGTGAACCCCCGTTGGAAGTAATCAATAGCGCCTTCGACGACCAGCTCCTGGCAGGCCCGAATACATTTGGCGCACAGTATGCACTTACTCAAATCCCGCTCGAGGAAAGGATTGACTTCTTCAATGCTGACCATCTGGGGAAGTCTTTGCAGTTTCACCAGGCCGATGCCCAGGTCTGCAGCAATTTGTCGTAACTGGCAGCGATTGCCTTTATCGCATACAAGACAGGAATCGGGATGGCTGGCGAGCATCAATTCAATTACGGTTTTGCGGCGCTCCATTACTCGCGGGGAATGCGTGTTGATTACCATTCCCGACGCTATTGGGGCGACACAGGATGCCAGTAGGGCACCATTTCGTTCGTCTTCTACCAAGCACACGCGACAAGCCCCAACCGAGGCAAGTTGAGGGTCGTGACAGAGTGTGGGAATATTTATGCCGGATTCCTTCGCCAGTTCCAGAATGGTCATTCCGGGATAGCCACTTACTTCGCGACCATCAAGAGTAATGGTTATCGCCTGCAAACCGATATCCTCCTTCACGACCCGGCAGATGGGGATAGGGCTTTCCAGGGAGAGCTACTTGTTCTTGTCCTGACCTTCAGGCCAGTTGGCAGACACGTAGGCAAAGGACCGAGGAAAGTATCTCCCTTCGCCTACTGTCCTTATGCCCGTCAAAAGGTCGGAACTGGCAGCGTTCTTGGCAATAAAGCCGTAAGCCCCTACCTGCTTGGCAACAAACATATTCTCCTCTTCGTCATATTGGGTTAGAATCAAAACCTTGGTATTCGGACACTCCGCGGTTATTCGTTTCGTTGCTTCAAGTCCACTCATCACCGGCATGACTATATCCATCACCGCTACGTTTGGCATAAGACGCTGCACTTTATCAATGGCATCTCGCCCATCAACAGCCTCTCCTATTACCTCAATGTCTTTTTGCAGATTCAGCAGGGCACAAACTCCTTCCCTGACTACAGCGTGGTCATCTACCACCAACACCTTGATTCTTCGCAGTGTCTTATCCAGGAATTTCTCAGCCCAGGCCACCACCGAAGCTAGCTCGACCGGCCTGATTAAGTATTGTTCGGCTTCAAGCTTCAAGCCCTCGTCCATACGCCAGCCCTTAAGCAGGCGCTTTTCTGGCGGGGCATCAACCACAATGAGAGGCACCTCTCTGAAGTTGGGGCTTTGTTTCAACCACTGGTGCAGCTGAAAGGCGTCTCCACGTGGCATTATCGTGCCCAGAATAATCAGGTCAGGTTTTTCGCAACGCGCTGCCTCCTCTGCCTGTAGTCTGTTGGCGGCAGCAAACACTTGCCAACCCTTTGCCAGTAACTTGGCTTGCATGCCTGCAATGAACTCAGGTTCATCATCCACCAGCAGAATTTTGGTGTTCCTTTCCATCTTTCACCCCCTTGCCAATTGCACGTCTAGATAGTCTGTTCACCCTCCTAGTAAAAGTATAGCGTTCAATCTGCTGAGGAAATAGAGGTGTTCACCCCAGAAAGCAGGGAAACATCACCGCAATTCTCTACACTTAATCACCCATTTATGGGTATGACGCTTCCCATTGGTCGGGTGTGGAAAACAAGCAGTGGCGTGAAAACTGTGGGGCAGTAGTCTCAGACGGTGATGATGCCCTTGCGCAGGGCATACTTGAACAGGTCGAGGCGGTTGTGGATATCCAGCTTTCCCATGAGGTTAGTCTTATGTCGTTCTACGGTTTTGGGACTAAGGACCAGCATTCGAGCTATCTCAGGAGTAGAATGACCTTCCGCTAGTAGTTTCAGTATTTCTCTCTCCCGGTCGGTAAGCTGTTCGGACGTGTCTTGGCTTTTCCCTACTTTGGCCATCTCACGATAGTCTTCGACCAGAAGTCTAGCTATGGATGGAGATAGGTAAGAATCCCCACGGTACACAGACCGAATCGCGGAGGTAAGTTCTGACGATGCTGCTGTTTTACTGACAAAACCACTGGCTCCAGCTTCGATAACGGGTAATACATATTCCCTGTCTTCGTACTGTGTCAGTACTATCACCTTTGTGTGCGGGGACTCCTTGTGTATGCGGCGGGTTGCCTCCAGTCCATCCATAAGAGGCATAGCGATATCCATGAGTACCACGTCGGGCGCCAGCTTCTTGACCCTCTCCAGCGCCTCCCTGCCGTTGGTGGCCTCGCCCACTGCTTCTATGTCCTCGGTAAGAGCAAGCAGGGCACAAATACCATCTCGTACGATGGCATGGTCGTCAGTTATCAGCACTCTTATTCTTTTCATATCTAATGTCCTGACCGACTGGAATCTTAGCCCAAACCGTGGTTCCTGCTCCGACCTTGGACTCCACGCCGCTGGTACCGCCAAGGAAGCCAATCCTCTCCCTCATGCTGAACAATCCACGGCCCCGCCCGCTTTCTTCCACATCGGTGAGTCTGGAGACATCAAACCCTTGCCCATCGTCGCGAATGGTTAGCGAAAACTCGTTTGGTTGATACACCAGAACTATGGAAGCATTCTTTGCTTTGGAATGCTTGATAATGTTGCCAACAGAGCCCTGAATAACGCGAAAGATAGCAGCTTCTACATCGGGAGGAAATCGCATCTCGGTCCCTTTTGCCTCTACTGTTGCGTTAATATTCAAGGGTTGAAGAGTATTCTTGGCGTGCTGGCGAGCAGCGGCGACCAATCCCAGTGTATCCAAGACAGTAGGGTGGAGATTGGAAATCACCCTGCTCACCTCTTTATGTACCTGCACTGTCAGTGCCTGGACTTTCTTCAATCCGGCAGTGATTTGGGCATCTTGGTTGCCGGATTTCGTGTACATTTCTATCAGCGCTTCCAGTTGAAGTGCTATCCCGGAGAGCGATTGACTGGTCTCATCGTGCAGCTCACGGGCGATCCTGCGCCGTTCCTCTTCTTCCGCTACAAGGTTCTGTCGTGCAAGTTTGCGTAATCTTTCCCTTGCTTTTCTCAGCCGCTCGTACAGCATTGCCTGCTCAATCGCTATGCCGAGTTGGTCTCCAATCGTGTATAAGAGATGAACGTCCTCTTTGGTGAAACGATGGGGCACATGGCTGGCAACGTTCATCACTCCCAGAACATTGTCTTTCGCTCGGAGTGGGACGCTGACAAATGCTCTTAAGCCCTCTGAACCTATTAAGTCAAGCCGGGCGGCATCTGGCTCCGAAGAAATATCCTCCAGTAACACTGCCCTGGCGCTCTGGCCTACCTTTCCTGCAATTCCCTCGCCAAGTTTAAGATGCATCTCTTGAGCGTACTTGTCAGACAGGCCGTGATGAACTCTATAGGACAGCGTCTGGCTCGATTCGTCCAAGAGCATTATTCCTCCAACGGTGCCATTCATGATGTTGAGCACATTATCCAGGCCGATCTTCAGTATGGTGTCCAAGTCCTGCAGACCACTGATTGCTGCTGAGACCCGGCTCAAAGCCACGAGGTCGTTGTAGTGTTTCTCATTCTTGTTGCCCTGATCAGATAGGTTCATATCTGGACTAGCCGGCCCTGCAGCTTTATTGACTCCCTTACTGTTTTTCATTGTTGATTGCTCCCCCTAGTAGAACTACATTTAAGCCTATACAAAATCGTGATCTTTTTCAACCCATTGTGTTTGCTGCAGTCAAGGCGCGGGTTACTTCCTTGCCAGGATAACGGAGCCGTCCCTGCCCCGAATCAGCCCCGAATCAGATTGCAGATTTCATGGAGTCAAACGGATTGGCGACTGTGTCATTTTCGGACATCGCCCGGCACTTTCTGGTGGCGGAGAGGGTGGGATTCGAACCCACGGTCGAGGAAACCCCGACACACGCTCTCCAGGCGTGCCTGTTAGACCACTCCAGCACCTCTCCGCGGAGAGGGTGGGATTCGAACCCACGCTCCGATATAATCGGAGACCGCTTTTCGAGAGCGGCACCATAATCCACTCGGTCACCTCTCCTATTGGGTTATTATACCATCTGTAGTGGAAATAGCTTGCCTTATGTTGTCCTGCTCACTGCTATGGTAGGGCACTTTGCGTTGCCAGCGAAGCCAAAAGCGAGCCCAGGTGAGAATATAGGCCCCATGTCAGTGTTTTCAGGATATAGGAAGGATCACAAATGATTGTTCCTGCGAAGCGCGATGTAATTGATGCCGGAACTAGAGGATTCTTGGAAGGTATTGGCTACTGAGTGATAAGAAGCTTCATCAGTCTATGGAGTGATCCTTCCTCCTAATGGCATCTTCTTCCTCAGAATCGCCTTTACAACCTCCATCCCTATGGTCAGGATAGCGCACGTGCCTAGGATTATCCCTAGGTCTGAGGCTAAGGGTTTGAGTACTCCGAAGGTATCGAGCACCGCCGGAATTTGGATCAATACAATAAGAGCGATAAGATTAAAGGCGATGGATAGAAGCAGCCATTTATGCGGAGGCGCCTTGAAGATACTGTATTTCACTGAACGGAGGTTGAGGGCGATGACGAATTCTGTAATTACAAAGAAGAAGAATATCTGTGTCCTGATATGAGTCATATCACCGAACCCGCTAAAAAACAGGTAGGAGAGGATAGGGATTTCAATGACTAATATCATCAAGATGAATGCTCTCACATCCCAGGCGAAGGCACTTTCTTTGGGATTTCGTGGCGGCCTTTGCATGATGTCAGGGTCAGGTGGTGAGACCGCCAGGGCAATGGCAGGAAGCCCATCAGTCGCCAGATTAATATATAATATGGCGGCAGGCAGAACGGGTAGAAATTGAGGACCCGTGATTAGAACTACTCCTCCAATGAAAACCACCTCTATCACGTTGCTCTCTAGGAGATAGACGAGATATTTCTTTATGTTGTCATATATCCATCTGCCGCTCTCAATCGCTTTCACAATGGTGGCAAAATTATCATCGCCCAGAACCATATCAGCCGCTTCTTTACTAACATCGGTGCCGGTTATACCCATAGCTATCCCAATGTCAGCTTGTTTCAAGGCCGGGGCATCATTCACCCCGTCGCCGGTCATGGCTACCACCTCACCCTTTTTCTGCCATGCCCTGACTATCTTTAATTTATCTACGGGTGATACCCTGGCATAGACGGTCACTTTATCCACGATATTCTCGTATTCCTTATCACTCATCTTTTCTAATTCTTCACCGGTCAGGACCATATCACCTTCTGTGTAGATGCCAATCTCCCTCGCTATGGCGACGGCGGTAAGTTTATGGTCTCCGGTGATCACGATTGGTCTGATATGTACCTGCTTGCATACCTTTACGGCTTCAATGGCCTCCTCCCTCGGCGGGTCCATCATGCCAGCTAGGCCGAGGAAGGTCATATCCTTCTCAACAGTCTCTTCTGTATAGGCAATTCCGTCTTCAAGTTCTTTATAGGCGACTCCGAGAACCCTCAACGCCTCCTGAGCCATGTCCTCGCCTACTCCTATAATTCGAGCCTTTTCTGTCTCCCCCAGTTCTTTCACCCTGCCATCTTCTGAAATACCGGAGCATCTTTCCAAAACTACCTCGGGAGCCCCCTTCATAAAGGCTAGCCTCTTCCCATTCTCCATTTGATGAATAGTGGTCATTCTCTTTCTCTCAGAGCTGAAAGGTATCTCCTCCACCCTCGGGCTTTGCTGTCTTGTCTCATGCTGACGTATGCCTGCTTTTTCTGCCGCCACAACCAGAGCGCCTTCTGTAGGGTCACCCTGAATCGTCCAGCGGCCCTCTTTTTCCCGTAAAACGGCATCATTGCATAACGTTCCTGCTAGAAAGAGCAATTGCAGGGACGAATCGTCATCGGTGCTGATGGCCTCGGAGCCTCTCAGCTCGCCCACAGGGGTGTAACCGACTCCGCTGACCTCTATCATTCTGCCCCCACTGAATATCTTCCTTACCGTCATCTCCCCTTTGGTCAGGGTACCCGTCTTATCTGAGCATATCACGGTGACGCAGCCGAGGGTCTCAACTGCTGGCATCTTTCTGACCAGAGCGTTTCTCTTAGCCATCTGGCGCATACCAACGGCCAGGGCACCGGTGACAATGGCCGGCAATGCCTCAGGTACTGCTGCCACAGCCAGGGCTACGGCAAACATCACCATCGTTATCACGAATGGCAGATCTATCGTACTCCCCCCAAGAACCTGCCTTAATACACTGATTACCAGAACGAGGAAAGAGACAGCCAGGCATACGATACCAAGCCATTTACCTATCTCCGCCATCCTTTTGGCAAGAGGAGTTGTCTCAGCCTTCACTGCTGTCACGGCTTCGGCAATTTCGCCAAACTCCGTATTTACCCCTGTTGACGTCACCACCGCCTGACCTCTACCGTAGGTAACCGTAGTGCCGGCAAAGACCATGTTTGTCCTGTCACTGACACGCACATCCTCAGGTAATGGCTTTGTCTCCTTACTTACCGGAACTGACTCTCCAGTAAGAGATGCCTCATCACACATTAAGGAGTGAGATTCGAGTAATCGAGCATCGGCCGGGATTCTATCCCCTGCTTCAAGAAGTGATATATCCCCGGGTACAAGCTCCCTTGAGGGGATTTCCTCTTCCCTGCCCTCCCTCAGCACTGTTGTGGTGGGAGACAGCATCTTCTTTAATGCCTCAAGGGCCCGCTCAGCTCGATATTCCTGAGCAAATCCCAGGGCTGCACAAAAAATGACTATTACTGAGATGAGTACAGCGCCCGTCCACTCGCCGATGACCGCTGAAAGTATAGCCGCCACAAGAAGAATGGCGATGAGGATATTCTTGAACTGGTCTAAGAAGATGGCCAGGGGCGAAATCCGCTTCTCTTTTTTCGTAAGTTCGTTGTAGCCGTATCTCTGAAGTCGTCTTCTAGCCTCATCCTCAGTCAAACCTGATTCTTGGTCAGTACCCAGTTCTTTTGAGGCCTGCGTTGCCTCCATCGCGTGCCAGGCTGTCATACTAACGCTACGCTCATTCATCTCACAAATAGTCTCTTAGATTCAGGCCTCAAACTTCGGGGTTAAGTCAGGCAATTCAATCACGCCGTCGTGGCCAAATTGGGCCAATTCTCTTGCGCTGACATACTACATCGCCTCACAAAAACACGGGCACCAGCATAAGCATCACGCCACCAGCTACTACTGAGGCGATTTGTCCGGCAGTATTGGCTCCGGCAGCGTGCATCAGCAGATGATTGTGAGGGTTAGCTTCCAGCCCTAGCTTTTGCACTACGCGAGACGACATAGGGAAAGCTGAAATGCCGCAAGCACCTATCATGGGATTGACCTTCTTCCCCGAGAGAACATACATTAGCTTGCCCAGCAGAACACCTGCCACAGTATCCAGACTGAAAGCTACCATTCCCAATATGAATACCAGTATGGTCTCGGGCCTGAGGAACTCGGTTCCCGCCATCATCCCTCCCACGGTGATGCCGAGAAGAATTGTTACGATGTTGGCCAGTTCATTTTGGGCCGCCAGGGCAAGCCTTTCCACTACTCTGCATTCTCGAAGCAGATTGCCAAACATGAGACAGCCGATAAGTGGAGTGGCCTTCGGAGCAAGCAAGCCCACCACGAGTACAGTAATAATGGGAAAGAGTATCTTCGTTGTCTGCGAAATTGTTCCCGGCACCGAAGTCATTTTCAAAGCCCGTTCTTCCTTGCTGCACATCGCCTTTATTATAGGTGGCTGGATGATGGGCACCATAGCCATATAGGAATAAGCAGCCACAACAATGGCGGCAGTGTATTTGGATTGCAGCGTAGTCGCGACGTAAATCGAGGTGGGGCCGTCGGCAGAGCCGATTATGCCGATAGAAGCGGCGTCCTGTAAGCTGAAATCCAGGACATGCAGCCAGCCATCACCCAGCAAATAAGCCAGGAAGAAAGTCCCGAAAATGCCGAATTGGGCGGCAGCGCCAAGGAAAATGGTATAGGGACGCTGCAGAAAAGGCTCAAAGTCAATCATGGCTCCTACGCCGATGAAGATGAGCAGGGGAAATATCTCAGTGTGAATGCCAGCCTCTCTCAGAACGGCTAAAAAGCCTCCCGCTTCACTTGCCCCACCAAGGGGAATATTGGCTAACACACATCCGAAACCGATAGGCACAAGTAAGACCGGCTCCACTTTCTTGGCGATCCCCAACCATATGAGGACGCCGCCGATAACCAACATTACCACGGCTTGCCAGGTTAAGTTGAGGAAGCCAAGGAATTCGCCTGCAGCCATGCCCATTACTTCTCCTCTTTTCCCTCTTTCCGGCTGGGTCTAACCAGCCTACCCAGTAGAACCATGGCTAAGAGTAGAATTCCCAGGACAGCGAAGACGATCGCCATTCCTAGCAGGACTATCCACAGAGCGTTAAGCATTCTGCACCTTTGTTGTCCGGCGGAGTGCGTGTGATGATACAATACCCTCATGATAGCTGTCAAAGCGTCGGTGCGAGTGGACATTGAATAGAGTGTCATCCTGTGTTACCATCTTATGTTGCTTCTCGTACTTTCGGCCCCTGTAGCTCAGAGGATAGAGCACTGGCCTCCGGAGCCAGGTGCAAGGGTTCGAGTCCCTTCAGGGGCACTTTGTAACTGGGCTGTTTAGAAATGTAGTTGCCCAATTTATCTGGTTCCGGTTTTGTCATTGCCAGGCTGCCGAAGTGAGCCGAAGCAATCTCGCGAGGTAGATAGGGTTGCTGTGTACTCTTGAAGTGCTGGCGATGACAAACGGAGAAGGGCCTGATCGATGAGGCAGCAGAAATACCCAAAATTGAACTGGAAATCAAAATTACACAGCCTCTGTGTATGGTAAGGAGGTGCTACTTTATGGCGGAGCTTCTTGAAGTAAGGTGGCATGGCAGAGGAGGGTTGGGAGCGGTGACTTCGGCGGAGCTGGTTGCCCGCGCTGCTATAAGTGAAGGGAAATATGCTCAGTCGTTCCCCAGTTTTGGACCTGAACGGAGAGGAGCGCCGGTTCTCGCTTTCCTCAGGATAAGTGATGGATCTATCAAGACCAGAACAGTTATCTATGAGCCAGATATTGTGGTCGTGCTCGACCCGGCGCTGCTGCGTGCAGTTGACGTAACCTCAGGACTCAAAGAGAGGGGTAGAATCATAATTAATTCCAGGAAATCGCCGGCGCAACTAAAGTCTGAATTTGGCTATAAATGGCCAGTGGCTGCAGTTAACGCCACGAAAATCGCCGGAGAGACCATCGGGATGCCTATCACCAACACTGCTATGATCGGCGCACTACTCAAAGTTACTGAGGCCGTAAAGATTGATTCTATGGTTGAGCAGCTACAGGAACGGTTTGGGGGGCGAGCCATGGGCAACATCCAGGCTATGAAAAGAGCCTATGAAGAGACTGCGATGGAGGAGTGAGAAATGGCGAAGAAGAAGCCGAAGACAGTATCTGATCTAACCTGGAAGGACCTGGAAGTCGGTAATATCGTCAAGGAAGCGGGTGGTGCCAGCGCTCGTAAGACCGGTGACTGGAGGACAGAAAGACCCGTACTGGATAAAGAAAAGTGCACTAAGTGTGCCTTGTGCTGGCTCTATTGCCCGGATGCCGCTATAAAACCTACTGAGGAAGGGTATTATGAAGCTGACCTTGATTACTGTAAGGGCTGTGGAATCTGCGCCAATATCTGCCCCGTGGGAGCAATAACTATGACACAGGAGGAAGAACAATGAGCAAAAGAGTGGGGTTAGAAGCCTCGTTTGCTGCGGCCGAAGCAGCCAGAATGGCGAACGTTGATGTCATTGCTGCCTATCCTATAACGCCCCAGACGCATATTCCCGAGCGGCTCGCTGAGATGGTGGCTAACGGTGAATTGGAGGCAGCCTACATACCCGTGGAGTCGGAACACTCAGCCCTGAGCGCTTGTCTCGGATCTGCTGCGGTGGGGGCGAGGACCTTCACTGCCACCGCGGGTCAAGGCCTGGAACTTATGCATGAGGTCGTCTATGTCGCTTCGTCTATGAGGTATCCAATAGTGATGACAGTCTGCAACAGAGCTCTCTCTGCGCCCTTAAGCGTTTGGGGAGACCACTCCGACGCAATGGCTGTTCGGGACACCGGCTGGATCCAGGTGTTTTGTCAGAACAACCAGGAGGCATTCGATATGACTCTCTGGGCTTTCCGTGTTGGCGAAGATTCCAGAGTCCTTCTGCCGGTGATGGTCCATTTCGACGGGTTTAGCCTGTCTCACGTAACAGAGCCCGTTATCTTGCCAGAGCAAGAAGAAGTGGATAGGTTTTTGCCGAAATTCCAATATGCCTTTGCTCTAAACCCCGATAAGCCCATGACCCATGGGGCCTTCGGTCCCCCTGATATATATTCAGAAACGAAGGTGGCTCAAGAGGTAGCGCTGAGGAAGTCCAAAGGCGTGATACTTCAGGGGTGGCAGGAATTTGGAGACGTATTTGGTCGGTACTACGATCCTGTCGAATCATATAAGATAGAGGGAGCTAAACTGCTGCTTCTGACCATGGGGAGCTTTAGCGAGACAGCAAAGGCTGCCATAGATACGAAGAAGGACAGTGGAGAGTCGGTAGGGCTCATTAACTTGCGTCTCTGGCGGCCCTTCCCGTTCGAGGAACTTCGACAGGCTGTGAAAGATGCGGAAACGCTGGTCGTTTTTGACCGGTGTATTTCCTTCGGCGGGCCGGTAGGCCCTGTTTGCTCCGAGGTCAGGTCGGCCCTATACAATGAGAAGAAGAGGCCGGCGGTCGTAAGTTTCATAGGTGGTTTAGGTGGAAGGGACGTGTCGGTAAAAGATTTTGAGTATGTCATTGACCGGGGTCGGGAGGTCGCACAGAAGGGGTCAAAGGAATTGTTCGAAATGGTGGGTATAAGAGGACAGGTAACAGGCATCAGGGGGTAAAAATGGAAGGGAATTTCATAAAGATTGGCAAGAATCTCGTGCCGGCAGAGGAGTACGTCGCCGAGGGACATAGTTTTTGTACCGGCTGCGGCGAAGTTTTGGCATTGAGGCTGGCCTGCAAAGCTCTGGGAAGGAATGTGATAATCGCCAATGCCACCGGCTGCATAGAGATCTGCACTTCGCCGCTTCCTGTCACCTCGTGGAGAGTCCCCTGGATTCATACGTTGTTTGAAAATACCGCCGCCACAGCTTCGGGTATAGAAGCAGGGCTAAAGATTATGATGAAGAAGGGGAAGATGCCCGAAAGAGACATCAAATGCGTGGCCATCGCTGGAGACGGAGGGACGAGCGACATAGGGATTCAGGCTTTGTCCGGAGCATTTGAACGCCGGCATAACTTCTTGTATCTCTGTTTTGATAATGAAGCGTATATGAATACAGGGATCCAGAGGTCGAGTGCCACTCCATATGGAGCTTCGACTACGACGGCGCCTGCTGGAAAGCTTAGCATAGGCCAGACTACCTGGAAGAAAAATCTGCCTGAGATTGCCGTCGCCCACAATATTCCTTATGTAGCCACAGCCAGTCCCGGCTATCCTTTTGATTTAATGAACAAGGTTAAGAAAGGTGGAGAAGTCAGCGGGCCGGCGTATGTCCACATACTATCGCCTTGCCCGACAGGCTGGAGATCGCCCAGCAATTTGAGCGTGAAGTTAGGCAAGCTGGCGGTGGAGACTGCTATGTTTCCTCTCTACGAAGTGGAGAATGGCCGTTACAAACTAAATGTCGACCCGCCCAAGCTCAAGCCGGTTGAGGAATACTTGAAGCCGCAAGGCCGGTTCCGTCATTTGCTGGAGGGCGATATTAAAGAAATTCAAGAGCACGTAAATGAAGAATATGCTAAGCTCAAGGCCAAGGTGGCCTGCTTTGCAGCTTGATTTCTTCTAACAAGTAAGGTTTGTTGCTTCAATTTTCCTCACCTACTATAATATCAAGCTACACGGGGTGTGGCGCAGCGGCTAGCGCGCATGGTTTGGGACCATGAGGTCGGTGGTTCAAATCCACTCACCCCGACCATAATAAGCTCGTTTCCCTCTTGCATAAACCCAGGAAGGATCTTGTTTACCGATTCTGCATCCGTCGTTGCAGGCGAAGCGGGGCAATCCTTAAATTTGCTTCGGCATATGCCTCGTAGTAACATCGGGAAATGTTAAGCAGCCCCAAGAGTCTTGACAGGAGAAACTAGTTGCGTTAAAATTGTTAGACGTGTCTAACAATTCCGGGAGTAGAAAATGGTAAAACAGGAAGCGCAAAGAGAGCAAAGCGAATCCCCTTCCTGATATTCCGTCCCAATAACACGGTGTTAGTATACCCTCAGCTTCAAATCAAAGCTGCATATTGGCATTATCTTAGTGTTGAGAGGTATTGACTCTTCTTCTGAAGAATTGTTATCCTAAGATGGGCTACCGTGTATATGCGGTGTCCTTAGAGCTTTTTGCGGGAAAGGAAAGTTTTACACGCAGCAAAGTTCGAATGACGGATAACGGGAGGTAGTAATGAAAACTGGAAAGTTGATCTCAAAGATCTTATTGTCTGTTGCTCTGGTAATAATGATACTGAACCTGTCGTGCACAATTGCTGCGGGCGGTCGTCACACGGTGGGGATTCTGCCCGACGGCACGGTGGTCGCCACGGGAAACAATGACGAAGGGCAGTGCAACGTCAGTGGCTGGACGGACATCGTCCATGTTGCCGCAGGCTTTAGTCACACGGTGGGACTTAAGGACGACGCCACCGTGGTCGCCACGGGAAGGAACATCGAGGGACAGTGCAATGTCCTCGGCTGGACGGACATCAGCATGGTCGTTGCAGGCGACTGGCACACCGTGGGGCTTAAGAGCGACGGCACGGTGGTCGCCACGGGAAAGAGCGACGAGGGACAGTGCAATGTCGGCGGCTGGACGGGCATCGCCCAGATAGCTGCAGGTGGGGCTCACACGGTGGGGATTAAGAACGACGGCACCTTGGTCGCCACGGGAAGGAACATCGAAGGACAGTGCAATGTCCTCGGCTGGACCGACATAGACCTGGTCGTTGCAGGCTACGCTCACACAGTCGGGCTTAAGGACGGCGGGACCGTGGTCGCCACGGGTTTGAGCAACGATGGGCAGTGCGATGTCGGCGGCTGGATGAACATCACACAGGTCGCAGCAGGCCACTCTCACACGGTTGGGCTTAAGGACGATGGCACCGTGGTCGCCACGGGCTTGAACAACGATGGGCAGTGCGATGTCGGCGGCTGGACGAATATCACACAGGTCGTAGCAGGGGGCTGGCACACGGCGGGGCTTAAGGACTGCGGCACCGTGGTCGCCACGGGCCTAGACAACGATGGGCAGTGCGATGTCGGCGGCTGGATTCTGGAAACCCTATCAGACGAGCCCCCGGGGACATATCACCTCACCATCTCCAGTGCTGCTGGCGGTTTGGTAACCGCTCCCGGCGAGGGGACTTTTGCCTATTGCGAGAGTGAGGTGGTCAACCTGGTGGCCCAGGCTGACTCGGGCTATGGCTTTGGCAACTGGACCGGGGACGTTGGCACCGTTGCTGATGCCAGTGACGCTACGATCACTATCACCATGAATGGCGACTATTTCATCACCGCGAACTTTGAGCAGATAACACCTCAATTTGACCTGACCATCTCCAGCACCGCTGGAGGTATGGTAACCGCTCCCGGTGAGGGGACTTTCACATATGACCAAGGAACAGGAGTTAATCTTGTCGCCGAGGCTGAAGAAGGCTATCGATTTGTCAACTGGACCGGCGACGTCGGCACCATTGCTTATGCCAATGACGCTACGACCACTATCATCATGAACGGTGACTATTCCATCACCGCCAATTTTGAGGAGAAACCATCAATCAACTGGCCGCTAATTGCCGGGATTATAGGGGTGGTGGTAGTAGTGGGGCTGGTGGTTTTCTTCGTGCGTAGAAAGTGAGTTGCCCTGACGAGAAGACGCTGAACTGAGCTTTCTCCGGTCGAGAAGGCGGCCATAATGGGTTTGTTGGCGCTTGCTTCAGTGGCACTGGCTATATGGACAATGAGGCGACGCGAGAGAGATCCAGAGCATAGCTGACGGTGAAATTGCACAATTGCTTGTCTTGCTAGCCGGTCGCACAGTAAGCCTGGCCCGTCGTTCCTCAGCAGCTTATCCAAGTCCTGCCCGTAGATTTTCGGGCCTGACATCTGGCTAAGCAGCACACAAAGCCTTGACAGGGGAAGCGAATTACACTATGATTGTTAGCTGTGTCTAACAATTATAGGAGTGGGCAATGGTGAAGCAAGAAGCGCAAAGAGGGCAGACTGCCAGTATGGAAGATTACCTTGAGGCGATAGCCAAGCTTGGCGAAGAAAGCAAGGTAGTCAAAGTGAAGCAACTCAGCCAGATGCTGGGGGTTAAGATGCCCAGTGTAACGTCGGCCTTGAAAAAACTTTCAGAACGGGAACTGGTGGAGCACGAGAAATATGGTCACATTAAGCTCACTCCCGAAGGCAATGAGGTTGCCCGCGATGTGATTTGCCGCCATGAGGCGCTGACTCGCTTTTTTGCCCGTGCCCTGGGTATTGACCAGGAGACTGCCGAAGAAGA
>Ga0154672_117_pt1 | contig 44910 bp, 41 predicted proteins | sample Rifle2008BG13ft_FD_116101 | JGI IMG/M metagenome (GOLD analysis project Ga0154672, IMG submission 116101) | Chloroflexi bacterium RBG_13_51_36
GACTATGATTTGAGCCTAGTATTTGGTATATGTCCAGGCTGATGTGGGCACTACTTCATATATGGTTATCCTCGGTTCTGAAGCTAGGAGCGGCTCTGATTCTTGCAGCAACTGTTGTCTGAGTTTTGAGCTCTCCCATGCCTCCCAATCCTCACGTGTCCTCCAATTGTACAACAGAGCGGCAATAGGAGTGCCTCTCACGCTTTTCATATGCTCAGCACTAATGAAACCCGGAAATGTCATGGCATATGACCTGAGTTTTAGGAATAGAGGTTGGATATCTGCACCCTGCTTCAGTTCATAGCCTTCGATGACCTTTATCATTCTTCTCCTTCTGTCTGACGAAGTTTACCATACAAGCCTCCGCTGTTCCAGTAGCATGATTATGATCCACATCGATGGCTCGAAGGTTGGGAGAAGTGTGAGCAAAAGGTCGGCAAGATTGCCTGCAGGGTGGCTTTGAAGTGAGATTTGGCGCCAGGGGGCGTGACCGATGTATCAACCGCCAAAATCCCATCTTGTTCGCAAGAGTCAGAACGGCAACAACCAGTGCCAAGCAATTCAGCACTAAATCAACCCCAATTCTTAGGTACCTCTTGAAGTCCCACATGGCTGCTCTTTTGTTATGGCGCTAGTACCTTGGCACCATCATTTTTGAGGGTGGCTCGAGACTCAACTGGAGTATTAAACAAACAGTCCTGTTGTTCGATGATTCTGTGAGCGTCTGTCGCAGTGTAGCCAGTTCTTATCTCAAAGCACCGTGGGGAAAAACACAAGGTGCGGTCGGTCATTGAGACTTGTCAACGTGATCTGCGACATATAGAATTGCCACAACGTGAGCGTTTTTCTAATCACTTTAGAGGCAGTGCTTGCACTCCTCGGCATTGGTCTACTGGGCTTCTGGATTATTGGTAGAAGGCGCGTACCATCCGATACACTAGCTTTTTTGCAGTCGTTGGCTATTGACATAGCGTTGCCTTTACTCGTGGTAGCCAATCTCATATCGAATTTCTCGCCGCAAGCATATCCGGACTGGTGGCGAATGCCGCTCTGGTGGTCGGGTTTCACGATCGTAGCACTAGCACTATCACTGTCAGCGTCCTTCCTTGTGGAAAAGGAAATACGGAGCGAGTTCATTATCAGTCTTTTTTACCAGAACGGGCTTTTCTTTCCTATATTGATTCTTCAAGGCATCTTCGGTGCGGGTAATCCGTATTTAGTCCCGCTTTTCCTGTTCGTGATATTTCATCCCTCGGTGATATTTAGCACTTATACCTTGTTCTTTGGCAAGCGCATGAAAAATGAAAAGCTCAACTGGCGCAGAATTGTGAATCCGGTACTGGTGGCCACCATCATCGGGCTCGTCATTGGTCTTGTCTCTGTCAACGAGTACATACCTGGGTTCTTGACCAGTATCGTTACCATGGTGGGAGCCATCGCAACGCCGCTCATAATGCTAATACTTGGTGGGAATATCTACAATGACTTCATGTATAAAACAGATAATAGCAGGCGGTGGTACATCCCAGAAGTCGTCAAGTTTATCTTAGTTAAGAACGTCATCTTCCCGCTTGTCTTTTTGGCTCTATTACTGTTACTGCGCCCCGATTCCACTACTGCCCTGATTGTTATGATTCAGGCTGCTGTACCGCCCATTACTGCGATACCAATCTTCGCTGACCGGTGTGGAGGGAATCGGCAAATAGCGAGCCAGTTTGTCGTTGCCAGTTTTGTATTTTCCATATTCTCAGTCCCGGCATTTCTATATCTATTCAGCAGGTTCTTCTCAATTCCTTTCTGACAGCGGTTTTGTAATTCCCAGTCGGATATCCTAGGATGTTTCTTCACGTATAAAACAGAACCTTTGTGCCAAACTGCCAAAATTCCGCTTTGTTCCTGGAATCCCGTTATGTCCCGACCCGTGCCAAACATTCTGACGTCAGATCAACGTCAGTTTTCAGCTGTAGCCTGAAGCTCTTCAGAGCGCTTCGCAGAAATATCAACTGAAGGCTGAGACCGATGGGGTAGAAATTTGTGAGGATGGGTGATGTGGAGTGTTTTGCCGCTTCGTGACAGCGATCTGAACTTCGAACGCTTCGCTAATCCGTTGGGAGCAGAACGATATGGACTTCTGTTCCACAATACGAGTACGCTAAATTAGAGTGATATATCAGATTTCAAGCAGATTTCCTGTACCTACCCATATATTCTGATTTGGTCTCCTTGTGTTCAATCTCGCTGAAGCCTGCGTCTGACAACAAGGCTCGTATTTCTTCAACTGGCATGCCATGGGATTTCTTCAATGGTTCTCTGATAAAGAACAGCCCGCCTGTCTTTAGTTTCTGAGATAGCGCTTTCTTGATATCTCTTCTCTCGGGTGGAGTTATATCGTGGATAACGTGAAAAGTTGATATAACGTCAAACGAAGAATCGGGTATGTCCAGCTCTCTGACGTCCCCCGATTTGCATTCCAGGTTTGAGTACTTATTTAGCCTCTTTCTAGCCTTTGCTGTCCAGTAGTGGGATATGTCGACACACGTGAGATGTCCTCCTTTGTCAAGGAGATTGACCAGGCAGCGTGAACCGACCCCTCCACCACAACCGAAATCAAGAACACTTTCATTGCCCTTTAATCCAAATGTCTTGAAATATGGATTGTACAAGAGAGGTCCTCCGAGAAGACCTTTGAGCTTATCTTCCAGGATAAACAGAATAGAGGGGTGTTCAAAATCATATTGTCCAAAGCGATCATTGCTCAAGTCCAGGCACCTCATATTTGGATATTGATGTGACATTGCCTACTAGTATCTTGTTTACTGGTCATTTCTTCTTCATAACAAAGCAAACGGAGCTATTACGCTCGGGATACTTCCCATAGATATCCAACTCCGCCTGGGCCTGTTGAATTTCTTCGAGAACACTCTGGTTATGAGGATGTTTAGTTCGAGTCTCATTAACCAGCTTCTCGAGAGGAGCGAAGTATTCGGTCCACCATGTTTCCTTGCTCAGTGTGAAATAGCCTAGTAGCTCATAGCCGCAGTTTGATATCTGTTCCAGTTTATCCTTGATATTCCCTTGTTCATCATGCACCACTATAGAACCGCCTGGCTTGAGTAACTGCTTCCATTCTTGGAGCCCTCTTTCGAAACTGATTGCGTATATCGAACCCTCGGCCCAAACAAGATCAAAACTTTCGTCTGGAAAGTCGATATCAAACATGGAGCAGTTTATCACCTGAATCTGGTGGGTCAGTCCCGCCCCTTTGATTCTTTTGGTGAATTTGTCCAGGGCTGACTGGTCTATATCTATTCCTATTACCTTCCCCTGGCTTAATCTGGCCAATTCCTGAGTGGATACTCCAGAACCACAACCGATATCTAGGATTAACGGTCTGTCCATTTTGGGGACCATTTGAAATGCCTTTCTGGTATATTTCAGAAGTCGTTTTCTTATCCTGTCCCTTAGCATTTTAAATCACCATTAATTCCTCCATGCACTCAACCGTTTTGCTGTGATAGCACTTCACTATTCATATTCTGCACAGCCCTACCTTCTTTTCCGGCGCCTGTACAACCTGACAATCCCCAGGATAAGGTTCATTCTTGGCACTCTCTGCATATAGGCCTGGTAGTCACTGCCAAACTGTACTATGAGACGCCTTTCTTCTTCCCGGGTGCTCCAATAAAGAATGACAGCTCCCAGGATGCCTAGAACAGCGAATAGCCAGTGAGGATATAACAGCAACGTAGCGACGAATATTGCCAGAATTCCCCCCAAATATTGAGGGTGCCTGACAATACCATAAATACCCGTATCCACCAGTCGGGTGGTATGGACAAACGATTGTCCTTTGGGTACAGCACCCCGCCGTGGGAACATGACTATTGGCATTATGACCAGTATCATACCAGCTGCCCAGACTATCCAACCCAAGATAAATAAAGGCAGGTAGTAGCCGGGTTTTAACAGTCCTGTTTGAACGAGAGGGTTGATTGGAAAGCAGGCGATACACAGGATTGTCAGAACCGCCATCCAGCACGTTTCCTTTACATTGGCCCGTCTCACTGCTTTCTACTTGCTCAAAAATTCACACGTTGTGACAGTTCCTGCAGCTCATACTTTGAGGCTGGTTTACCTGCATTTCGCATTTCACGCCCTTATCCCGATAAACAATGAATTTTACTTTCTTTCCCTCGAGGAGCCTTCTTTCTGATTCGGCTCTGAGCTTCTCGAAATCGCCAGTCTCAAGGAAAAGCTTGAGGACTTCCAATTTCTCTTCCAATTCTCTGTTTCTTTGGGCGGACGCAAGAAGCTGTTTCGAGACTGTTGTGTGTTCTCTCTTGGCGACAGTCTCTATACAGTGCGAAAGGTCTGGAATCAATTCAACCCGCAGCATTTCTTTTCTTTTGTACCTCTGTGTCTATACTTAGCAAGCTAGCTGGACTGTGGCGACAAAAGTATCACCTGGGTCAGCGATATTCTCGCGTCGGCACGGCATTCCCTCCGAAATCGATTATCCAAACCAGTGTCTAATGCAGCCGCTCCATGAGGTTGGGGAGCTTGCCGTCAAGATAGAGTTTTACCGCTTCTTCGATACCCTCAACATCGGTAACGATGGGATCAATATTGCGGCTCTTAAGGCTTTCGTAGGCACCCCACCCCATACCCCCAACCAGGAGCACCTGGCAGTCCGCGATGGACTGAGCCATACTGGCGTGCTTAACCTGCGAGCCGGCATCGTAGCCATGACGCTCTCCCGGTGCCAGTGGAGACTCAGTAGCTGCAAAGGTATGATGTCCTGCCTTGGGCCTTGTCTCCCTGCCTACAACCTTACCTCCCTCGACAGAGAGAACCACATAATAGGGTGCCCTGCCGAAATGTTGGCTTAGGGTGACTCCGTCTTCAGATATTGCAGCAATCTTCATTGTTTTACCTCCATCTATTAGTCTATCTTTAACTCGTATTTAGGTTCACCATCGGCAAAGGACAGTTTGAGCATGACCCTTTCCCCTTCAGCAAGGCATTTTTCCGATTCATCACGCAACTTCTGCGACTCAGGAGACTTCAGGAAGGCCAACAGCATCTCGTACCTTTGCTGGAGCTTCTCATCATTCTCCGCACCTGTGAGAAGTTCGAGAAGGCAGTTATTGAGTTCCTGCTCCGCCAGGCATTTGATGCACTTGCCCGGTATCTGACGGGTCGAATGTTTGGGCTCAAGATCGAATGAATCCATGCGCTTCACACTCCTACCTGTTCTAACGTCTCCGGCACTGTTCACCAGTGGAACAGGGCGGCGTTTGACATTGCTCTTCCCGGCCACAGCAAGTGGTGCCTGGAGCATTAGCCGTGCCTTTTGACAAGCTGGGAGCAGATGTCAACCTTTCCAGGTGTGGGCTGCCACAACTGGGACAGGTCAACGCCCCGCTATCCGAGGAGTTAGCAACAATAAGACCTCATAGAGTTCTCCACATTCCTGGCACCTAAAATCGTAGATAGGCATCTTCCCTCCTCATTTGGCTAAGAAATACTCTTAGCTTGATCACAATTGCTTCCATGGTTCCCTCTCCTAGTTCAGACTGAATGTAATCCTAGTATAGATAGTGTATTTGATTATGAAATCCTTGTAAACAATCACTTCTCAATCTACCTGCAATTTCCCGGACTGCAATTACCAATGGGTGAAGCTTTAATATGAGCTTGGTAAGCGTCCTCAACCCCCAAACTCTGGCAATAGTGTTTCGTCATTTCTAACGAGTTGTGTCTCAATAAATACTGACATTCAAATGGACTTCCGCCATTCTTCAGAAACATGGTAGCCCCCGTATGTCGCAGTAGGTGGGCGGTAGCTTGATTCCTGTTTTCTTACCCAAAGCTCTGAAGATTCCATCAATTCCCCTTTAACTGAGACGATTCCCATGCATATCACACTACAAAGCATTATGACTTGGATTGAATTTGGCTCTAGTTGTAAGATACTTCCACAGCGCTTGAGTGGTCAGATTCCTCAAGGGGACATACCCTTCACTAGTCTTACCGTTCACCACGAGCGCCTGTTTCTTGAGGTCAATGGAATCAACGGTCAAACTGAGTAGCTCACCCAAACGTATCCACAAACCACAGGAATTTGTTGAGTTTCTCTATATGATACTCTATAGTTGCATTAGACTTACCAGTTACTCTACAATCTAACAGGAATCCCTCAACAAGAGACCGCACGTCCATTCTTGTAGCTGATGGAGCTTGAGAATTTGGAGGAAACCGTCTCATTGTTAGACGTGACTCAGGAGGGGTGACCGAGTGGCTTATGGTGGCGGTCTTGAAAACCGCTTTCGCCTCTTTTGGCGAACGTGGGTTCGAATCCCACCCCCTCCGCTTCAAGGAATAAGGAGGCAATTTGAAGATTCACGAATACCAGGCCAAGGTACTATTAGCTCAATATGGCATTCCCGTGCCCAGAGGAAAGGTGGCTTCGACCCCAACCGAAGCTAGAGAAGTAGCTACTGAGGTCGGCAACAAGGTGGCAATCAAAGCCCAGGTCTATGCGGGGGGAAGAGGCAAGGCGGGTGGCATAAATATAGCTAATAGCCCGACAGAAGCAAAGAAGGCGGCGAGTCAATTGATTGGAACCAGACTGGTCACCCGTCAAACTGGGCCGGAAGGAGTGCCGGTAAGTGAGGTCCTGGTGGAAGAAGCTAGTGATGTGGCACGGGAACTCTATCTTAGCGTCCTCGTTGATGGGACTAGCCGCTTGCCAGTGATGATGGCTAGTGAAGCCGGGGGCATGGAAATCGAAGAAGTGGCCCAGTCAGCTCCAGAGAAAATATTCAAGAGCTATATTGACCCGGCTATTGGTTTTCAACCATTCCAGGGTCGCAAGCTGGCTTATGGGATGAATTTAGATGGAGGACAGATAGGCGAAGCCACACGGTTGATGGCAAACCTCTATAGGCTGTTTGTGGACAAGGATTGCTCCTTGGCCGAGATAAATCCTCTGGTGGTTACTGTTGATGGGAAGCTACTAGCCCTCGACGCCAAGCTTAGTTTTGACGACAATTCACTGTACCGACACAAAGATATCCAGGGACTTCATGATAGGGAGCAGGAGGAGCCTCTGGAAATCCAGGCTCGTGACTGGGGGATTAACAACTATGTCAAGATGGATGGCGACATCGGCTGCATGGTCAACGGCGCCGGGTTGGCCATGGCAGTCAACGATCTTATTCAATATTGTGGCGGTAGAGCGGCGAATTTCTTGGACATAGGCACGCTTAATAACACTGACCGGGTGGTTAACTCGTTCAAGATGTTTGTTGCTGACCCCAGAATTAAGGCTGTCTTGGTGAATATATTCGGAGGTATGGCCAGAGTGGATGTCATCGCCAGGGGGATAGTTGAAGCTTATCAGCAAATGGATATTCCCTTCCCCGTAGTCATTAGACTGGCAGGGACAAATCTGGAAGAAGGTCAACACATCCTGGCTGAGTCAGGGATAAGTTTCATCCGGGCTAATGATTTCTATGATGGCGCTCGTAAGGTAGTGGAAGCAGCGAAAGGAGCAAAGAAATGAGCATCCTCGTTGATGAAAGCACCAGGCTTTTGGTTCAAGGTATTACTGGTAGCGAAGGCAGCTTTCACACCCAGCGCTGTATAGAATATGGCACCAATGTAGTGGCCGGAGTTACTCCTGGCAAAGGAGGCAGTAAGCACTTGGGAGTGCCCGTGTTCAATACTATGGAAAAAGCTATGGTTGAGACTGGAGCCAATGCCAGCCTAATGTTCGTGCCACCTGCCTTCGCCGCAGATGGCATTCTGGAAGCAATTGATGCTGGCATGCCCTTGATTGTGTGCATAACTGAGGGCATACCGGTATTAGACATGGTGAAAGTGCACCGCTACCTTAAAGGCAAGACAACTCGGCTCATTGGACCTAATTGCCCGGGAGTTATGTCGCCGGGTAAATGCAAGGCTGGGATTATGGTGGGGGAGATTCATCTTCCCGGCAGTGTGGGGGTAATATCTCGTAGCGGCACCCTGACTTACGACGTTGTGTCTCAGCTCACCAGCCTGGGAATCGGACAATCCACCTGCGTTGGCATCGGCGGCGATGCCTTGCCCGGCAGCACTTTTGTAGACATCTTGAAATTATTTCAGGCAGACCAGGATACTAAGGCTGTGGTTCTCATTGGTGAAATAGGTGGCACCATGGAACAAGAAGCTGCTGAATTTATCAGTCACAAGATGACTAAACCTGTGGTCGCTTTTGTCGCTGGCAGTACTGCTCCACCGGGGAAAAGGATGGGACATGCTGGAGCTATCATCACCGGCAGTGCTGGCAAGGCTTCTGAGAAAATAAAGGCTCTGTCACAGGCAGGGGCTACCATAGCTCCTACTCCGGCAGAGGTTGGACTGACTACCAAGAGAGTGCTAGATGGCTTGTAGGTATTGTTCCTAGGGTGACTAAGAATCGCTATCCATTAATCGAAGAGGTCTTTACTCCCTTGACTGCCGCTGAGCTTTTTGAGCTAATCAAGGACAGACCGTATAGCTTCTTTTTAGACAGCGGCATGGACCATCAAAGGCTGGGAAGATATTCCTTTTTGGGTAGCGACCCTTTTCTGGTAATGAACAGTCGAGGCTCTGAAATCACCCTGATTCGTGGACAGGAGCACAAAGTGCAGCATGGTAACCCTTTTGATAATATAGACAAGCTGCTGGAGGTATATAAATTAGACCATTGCCCAGCACCCGTACCCTTCCTGGGTGGAGCGGTTGGCTATTTTAGCTATGACCTGTGCCACTTCATCGAACGCCTGCCATCCACAGCCATAGATGACCTCAAACTCCCTGAGAGTTATTTTGCCTTCTATGATACTATCGTGGCATTTGACCACCTGGAGGGGAAAGCCTACCTTGTGGCCACAGGCTTCCCTGAAATGGGGGAAGGGCAGCGGTTAAGGCGAGCCAGGATGAGACTTGATGAGATGAAACACTGGCTTTCTTCTGCTTATTCAGTCGTTGCGGTGAACCCAAGTCCTGAGCAAAGCGAAGGAGAAGCGAAACAATCCCGCGGTAGAGATTGCTGCGTCGCTACTGCTCCTCACAATGACAAGCAAAACAAGGAAATCACACTTGAGTCCAGTTTTACTCCTGAGGAGTACATCAAAGCTGTAAATAGAGTGCGGGAGTATATCGCTGCTGGCGATGTCTTTCAAGTCAATCTTTCTCAAAGATTTGAGGCTGATTTAAGAATTCCACCCTATGAGCTTTATAAACGACTGAGGATGGTCAATCCTGCCCCCTTTGCCAGCTATCTAAATTTCCCGGGCGTAGCCATTGTCAGTGCTTCTCCCGAAAGGTTCCTCAAAGTCCAAAGCGACCTGGTAGAGACGCGACCGATAAAGGGTACGAGACCACGGGGTGGAGACCCTGCTGAAGATGAGCGTCTGGCTCAGGAGTTGACCCACAGCACTAAAGACCACGCGGAAAACATGATGATTGTTGATTTAGAGAGGAATGATTTAGGACGAGTCTGCCACTATGGTACAGTAAAGGTCACCGAATTAGCTATCCTAGAGACTTTCCCCACCGTATTTCATCTCACCTCTACTGTCGTGGGTAGGCTACGTCGGGGCAAGAGCAACATTGACCTGCTTAAGGCTACTTTCCCTGGTGGCTCTATTACAGGCGCTCCTAAAGTGCGGGCTATGGAGATTATTGATGAACTGGAGCCGACCGGGAGAAGCGTCTATACCGGCTCCGTAGGCTATTTGGGTTTCAACGGGGACATGGATATCAACATCGTTATCCGCACCTTCTTAATCAAGGAAGGCAAAGCTTATTTCCAGGTAGGTGGTGGTATTATTTACGATTCTGATCCAGAAGCGGAATACATAGAAACTTTGGATAAGGCCAAGGCTCTAGTTCGAGCTCTGCAATTAGCACCGGAAGTGGTTGTTGCCACAAAATGAGATGCACCGAGAAATCTTAGATTGCTTTGGGTAAACAGGGGCTTTGACTCAGGGGCTCCTCTACAAAGAATCCTCGGACAGCCCCATATGAGAGGGGCTTGCGATTTTCTTGAGACTCGGTTAGATTTGACAGGAGTTGCTGTGTGATGTCCAAAGGAATCTCAAGACTCCTGTGGGTTGGTCCTAAGGAAGATGAGTGAAGAAACGGGGAATTGTTTTCTCGACGCTCTGGAGCAACTGTAGAAGTCGTGGAATAGTGGAACAAAGGAAGAGATAAAAGGGACAGAAAGGCTAGGTATTGATTAACAATGTATTTTGAAGAGTTCAGTCAAGGAGATAAATTTACCACCCGCTCTAGAGTCGTCACTGGAACAGATATAGATATCTTTGCCGCTCTCACTGGGGCTACGAATGCTCTGTTCTTGAATGAAGAGTTTGGCAAAAAGCAAGGCTTTAGGGGGCGAATCGCGCCCGGCATGTTAATCCTTGCGCTAGCCGTAGGAGCACAGTATTCAACAGGGCTATTTGACCACATCGTAGCCTTCTTAGGCATTGATAAGCTCAAGTTCTTGAGTCCTGTATATCCAGGAGACACGATCAAATACAATGTGGAAGTGATTGAGAAGCGAGAAACAGAAAGGCAGGGGAGGGGGATTGTCGTGTTTAAATGGGTTGGCGAAAATCAAGAGGGAAAGTCAGTGCTGGAGGCTGAAGGGATTTTTTTGATAAGGAAAAGGGAGATTGAGCGTGCCTAAATGACAGGGACGTCTTGATTGTCATACAAGACAAAAGAAGCTTTTGTATTTGGGGTTCAGGAGGATAGGTACAATTCCCACCGGGCCCCTGGCTGCAATTAAGATTAGAAGATCTCATGTCTGCGCTGACTTTGGCATGCTGGAAAAGCTATTGGGGCTGCTTTTGTCTTTGCCTGGCCCCTGACTGGAGTTGACGTATAATTCTCTAAGAAAGGAGTAGGAAGGTGGATTTTGGCTTCACAGAGGAACAAGGCAAATTCAGGCAAGAGGTGCGGGATTTCCTAGAGGAGGAGATAAAGAAGGGGTACTGGGAACCTGCTTGTGATGCTTGGGTCCAGGGCTTTGACCAGGGATTTACCAAACGGGTGGCAGATAGGGGCTGGATAGGACTGACCTGGCCCAAGGAATATGGTGGGCAGGGACGCAACCATCTAGATAGACTTATCCTTACTGAAGAAATGCTACGCTATGGGGCGCCAGCAGCCTGTCACTGGTTTGGTGATCGCCAGGTGGGAGGTGCTATCCTTTCCTTCGGCTCGGAAGAGTTGAAGAAGGAGTTTCTGTCCAGGATTGTCAAGGGTGAGGCTTATTTTGGTCTGGGCATGAGCGAGCCGGGAACTGGATCTGATTTGGCCTCACTGCAAACCAGAGCAATAGAAGATGGTGATTATTATGTAATTAACGGTCAGAAAACATGGACTAGCTGTGCCTCTTTTTCTCAATATTTTGATGTTTATGCCCGAACAGACCCCGAGGCACCAAGGCACAGGGGCATCAGTGAATTTATCGTCGATGCGCGGTCACCCGGCGTCAGTCGCATCCCCATGATTGACATTACCGGAACCGAGGCTTGGAATGATGTGTTCTTCGACAATGTCCGCGTGCACAAGAGGTATTTGGTGGGGGAGAAGAATCGTGGCTTTTACCAGGTTCTTCACCAGCTTGATTACGAGAGAAGCGGCATGGAACGCCTGATGGGCAATTATCCCTTATTTGACGCCATCATACAGTTTGCCAAGGACAAGAAACTGTCCAAGGAGCCTGAAGTTCGCAGCAGGCTGGTGCAACTGCAGATTGAATTTGAGGTGGGACGCTTGCTTATCTACAGAGTGGCTTCAGTAATGGAAGAGGGGCGGGCTCCTAATTGGGAATCTGCTATGTCCAAGGCCTATTGCACTGAATTTGAGAAACACTTGGCCGGCGTGGCCATGGAGGTTCTGGGTCCCTACGGACAGCTAAAGTCGGGTTCAAAGTATGTTCCTCTCCGGGGCATGGCCTTACACTCATATTTAGGCTCTAAAGGTTATAGCCTTCAAGCCGGCACAACGGAAGTCCTAAAGAATATCCTGGCTACACGGGGATTGGGTTTACCGAGCTCATAGGTCGTTGCTCTGAGTGCGACCCAGCGTCGAATGGTCGAGGATTATTCCCCGGGAGCTCAGAAGGGCGCAGGGAATGCTGAATATAGGAGGGCAGCAATGAGATTGACTCTTACCGAAGAACAGGAAATGCTAAGGAAGACAGCCCGCGACTTCTTGACAGATAAGTGCTCGAAGAAATTCGTCGGGCAAATGGAGGAAGCCGAGACAGGCTATTCTAGAGAGCTCTGGCAAGAGATGGCTGACCTGGGTTGGATGGGCCTGGCTTTCCCCGGGAAATATGACGGCGGCGATATGAGTTTTCTTGACCTGGCAGTGCTGTTAGAGGAAATGGGACGCGCTTGCTTACCCGGCCCTTTTTTCTCCACGGTGGTTCTTGGGGGTCTGTCCATATTAGATATTGGCAGCGAGGAGCAAAAACAAGAATACTTGCCCAAGGTCATCCGCGGCGAGAAAATCTTCACCCTGGCGCTCGCTGAACCCGGTTATCGTAATTACGATGCCTCTTCTGTCACAGTCGAGGCTACCCGCAAAGATGGCAACTATATCATCAACGGCACAAAACTGTTTGTCCCTGATGCTCATATTGCTGACTATTTGCTATGTGTGGCCAGGACCAAGCCCAGGAAAGGAACCACCATATTCTTGGCCGATGCCAAGAACCCCAGAATAGAGTGCACAGTTCTAAAGACTATCGCCGGTGACAAGCTGTGCGAGGTAGTTTTTGATCAATTGCTGGTACCCAGCGCTGATATTCTGGGACGGCTGAACCAGGGATGGAGTGCTGTGCAGACAATAATCCAGCGGGCAGCGCTGGGAAAATGCTGCGAGGTGATCGGCAACATTCAACGAGTGCTGGAGATGACTGTAGACTATGCCAAAGATAGGAAACAATTCGATCGCCCTATTGGCAGTTTCCAGGTCATACAGCACTATTGCGCCGATATGGCAACCGATGTTGACAGCGCCAGGTTTGTCACTTACCAAGCAGCATGGATGTTAAACGAGGGACTTCCCTGCGCCAAAGAGGTGGCTGTAGCTAAGGCCTGGATAAGCGAGGCCTCCCAGCGAGTCTTTGCTCTGGCACACCAAATTCACGGGGCTATTGGCGTTACTGTAGAACATGACCTGCATTACTACACCAGGCGTGCCAAGGCTGCGGAACTTGCCTTTGGTGACGCCGATTTCTATCGTGAAGTGGTAGCCAGTGAGATGGGATTGTGATCGTTTAGTCAGCGTTGGATTCTAACAGAGCCTCGACGGTCAACATGTTTGTCATGGTTGAGTATGGTTCCGCCGGTGTAGCAGCACGATGGAAAATCGTGAGGAATTGCAGAATACAGCACGAAGGGGGTGACTACTATGAGAATTAAGAGGGTAGGTGTAGTCGGCTGTGGGTTTATGGGCGCTGGTATTGTTCAGGTTTGCGCTCAGTCTGGGTATGAGGTGACGGTTGTAGAAATCAGTGAACAGATTCTCAGCAAGGGCATAGCGGCAATAGAATATTATCTGGGCCGGGGTGTGGAGAAGGGTAGGATATCTCAGCACGACAGAGACTTTGCTCGGTCCCGTATAAAGGGGAGCATCACTCTGGAGGACGTAAGTGACCGGGATTTGGTCATAGAAGCTACACCCGAGGATATGGAACTCAAGAAGAAGGTTTTTGTCCAGCTGGACAACATCTGTCCTGGGCATACCATCCTTTGCACTAATACATCCTGTCTATCCGTCACTGAACTTGCTCGAGCAACCAACCGTCCGGACAGTGTAATCGGGACACACTTTCTCTCTCCCGTGCCACCCAGTAAGCTACTCGAGATTGTCAGGGCAGACACGACCAGCGGGGAGACACTGGAAGCAGTGAAGGATTTCGGCCGCTCACTTGGGAAGGAAATCCTTGTCGCCAAAGACACTCCTGGGTTCATTTTCAACTACCTACTGTTAGCGTTGACAGGAGCTGCCGTGCGCCTATTGGAAAATGGCGTGGCCAGTGCAGAAGATATTGACAAAAGTATGGCTCTTGGGCTGGGTCATCCCATAGGTCCCCTGGCCCTAGCTGATTTCAATGGTCTGGACGTTGGCTACATGGTAAGCTGTGCGATGTATCGAAGGAGTAAGGATCCTTGCCTCGCCCCGTCTGTTATCATGAGAGAGATGGTTGAATCCGGCCGTCTTGGACGTAAGACTGGTGAAGGCTTCTATAAGTATAAGAAAGAAAAGTAGTCAACTGAAAGACACTAACTGAGGTCATCCAGTTTCGTTTCCAGGTTCTTCTGTCTTAGGGATACTGTCAAGTCTCCTCGAGTTCGTTCTATAATGCCTCGCATGGCGTCTGTAGTTCGCCTCAAGCCGTGAGCGAGCAACTCCGGGAAGTCCATGGTCATCAATATCCCGTAGATTTCGTCCATTATGGTCAGCAATTCCTCGCAGCGCGAAAAATCATCTCGCCTAAGACTGTCTAATATGTACCTCCGCAACTCCCCCACGGATTCGCCTAGTCCATCAAGGTAAGCAGCGTTGCTGACATCCAGTGCCGACGGTTTTGGCAAGTCCTCCCCGGCAATCAAAGCCAAGGTTATTTGTCCTTCAGCGAACTCCTTCTGAGCGTCGTGGATGAAGCCGGAGTGAAGTAGTTTGCCATGTTTGGCCAGGTCGTGATTTAGGTCCAGGACCAATTCGTGAGCCGAATCAAGAAGTTGTTTTGCCTTATCGTGCTCCTGGCGATGAATGGCACGTATGGCATCAGCGCTGTGACGGATGACCTGACGGCAATTACGTAAGGCTTTTTCTCTCGCCTCATCCTCAGCTGCAAAGCAGGAACGAAGCTTAGTAGCGATGGTCTTCAAGTCTTTTGCTGGTTTTGGCATTTCCCTTTCACCAAGTCCATTTCTGCCGCTAATTTCTGCACAGCTCCTTTAACATCTTTCTCGCCCAACACCGCACTAATCACAGCTACAGCATCAGCGCCAGCAGCTATGACTTTGCTGATGTTGTTCCGGTTTATGCCGCCAATGGCTACCAAAGGGGTAGGCGCTACTCGCTTGAGTTCCTTGAGCATATTCACTCCGACTACTGTGGCTTCCTTCTTTGTTGTCGTGGGGAATATGGAGCCCACGGCGATATAATCCGCACCTTCATTCTGAGCTTTTGTGGCCTGAGCCACTGTGGTGACGGAACACCCAACTATTTTGTCTATGGGCAATTGTCTGCGGACTACAGGCAGGGGCAAATCCTGCTGCCCAATGTGAAGTCCGTCGGCATCGACAGCCATAGCTAAGTCGAGATAATCATTTACTATGAAGAGAACACCTGCCCGATTACAGAGCGCCTTGAGCTTCTGCGCCACAAGTAACATCTCTCCCTTTTCGCTCTGCTTGTCGCGAAACTGGATTACCCTGGCGCCCCCCTGAACAATCTGGTCGGCAGTGTCCAGCTCATCCCTGCCGGCCAGAAATTGCCGATCCAGAATAACATAAAGTCCGGATATTCTTTCTGCTTTGTCCCGTCGTGATATTCTGGAGATCAACTCTCGCTCTAATCTGTAAACGGCGAATCTCGTCCGTTCAAAACTGGCCGAATTCAACATTGCGCTGAGCTCGGGCAATTTGGCTAACTCCTCCATAACACGAAGAGATTCCTCTATCCTTTTGGCATTAGCTGTAACTAAATCTGCCAAGCCTTGAAGCGAGGTCGTTCCCATACTGGGTTCGTTGTCCCTCGAGTGTGGGCCACCAACATCGCGTCCAGAATCTCTGTGGGACAAAAGCCTTACACTGGGAACTCTAACCTCGCGGGCCAGACCGTGACGTAGAGACCTCAAACGCTGGCTGAATTCGGCATCATTTAGAACAAAACGGGCGACATCTTCCAGAACCCGCAGGCCCTCGCTTGAGCGGTTCAGATTGGCATCAATCATACGCAGCTGTTGGTGAGGCACTTTCCAAGTCCTTCAGCGGCCCAGGTAATACACCTTCCCTGGCTGCTTGTATCTGTTCCTGAATCCGGGACGGTAGCTCCTGCCCCATGTCCTGGAACTTCTTCTCCGCCCAGCGGCCAATATTACGGGGGTCTCTGTAATAGTCATCACCGGGGTGCATCGTGGGCTCGCCGCTCTCATCCCATACCGTCTTCAGTGACTTGTGGTAGGCGAAACCGGAAATGACACGAGATAAACTAGTGTTGCCACAGGACGAGCATTTCGGAGCAAAAGGAGCAGAAATATCCCGTACCAAGAAAGACAGTCTCTTGTGGCAGCTCTGACAGACAAATTCATAAATGGGCACGGGACACCTCTTCGTTCAATCGCTCTCAGACTTGCCTTCTCCTTGACTGGAGAACTCTTTCCTCTTCTTGTCCATCTGAGTGACGGGCCATTCACCCCTTTCCATTCTCTCAGTTATCTCTTCATAGTCGGGAGTGGATTTCTCACCACCACTCATTCTCTTGTTCCATTCGGCTAATGCCCGGGGGTCGTCACGCATCATGCCTTGGGTCAGGTCACGGTCGGAAAGAATATCTTCATAGACATCCCTGTATGTCTTCTGCACGGAAAAAGTGGAAAAGATACGCTTGAGATCGCTGCTGCCGCACCCAGGGCAAAGTGGTGGGGTCACAGCAGAATTCTGCCGATATGAGCTAGTAATTCGGCGACAGGAATCGCACCAGTACTCATAGATAGGCATTTTCCCTTGGCAAGGAAATTCTAGCACAACTCTTTCCTTCGACCAAAACGGGCCGTGGGATACGATGATAGCATAAGGGCTTGTGCATCCTTACTGTTGTTAGGGAGCAGCTGAAGGGCAGCTAGATTCGGCTAGGGATAGCCTGGTTCTTTGCCTAGAACTGCGACTGCAGCTACCTGAGGGGGGCCGCCGAAGGTCTGTGATATGCCAAGCTTTGTATCCTTTAGCTGACGCTCAGTCGATTCAGCCTTGCCCTGGAGTTGTTTGTAGACTTCGTAGGTCATCCTCAGGCCGCTGGCGCCTACCGGGTGCCCAAAGCACTTCAACCCTCCATCGCTGTTTACGGGCAAACCACCGCCAAGCTCAAAGAAGCCGGAATCGATATCCTCCTTGGATTTACCCTCAGGGCTGAACCCAAGGAGTTCATAAAGGAGCAACTCTGTGCTGGTAAAGCAATCGTGAATTTCAGCAATATCGATTTGCTCTCGGGGATTCTTGACTCCGGCTTGCGCATAGGCTTGACGGGACGAATTTATGACCTCCTCAAAATGTAGCCAATCAAAAGCCGGGCGATTCTGAGGAAGCAGAGCAGAATGGGCGGCACCTAAACCCTTTATATAGATGGGGTCATCCCTGTAATTCTTTGCTTGACTGGCGGGAACCAAGAGGGCTGAGGCACCACCATCGCTGTTTCCACAGCAGTCGAAGAGGCCCAGAGGCCAGGCGATAATGGGAGCACTCGTCACCTGTTCGAGGGTTACGCGATTGTGGAAATGAGCCTTGGGACAAAGGCTGCCATTGTGGTGGTTCTTGACCGCGATCTTGCCAATGATGCGCTTACCTTCCTCGGGGCTCAGTCCGTAGGTGTAGAAATATCGAGTGGCGATCATGCCAAACGAACCAGGCGCAGTGCGGCGAGCCTCCAGTACTGTGCTCATGCCTCGTCCCGCTCCCAGGCCAGGGAAGCCGGTATCCTTGAGCTTCTCCACACCCAGTGCCAGAACCAAATCGTACATACCGCAAGCGACGCCAAAACAGGCGTTTCTTAGAGCCTCATGTCCGGTGGTGCACCAATTCTCTACCCTGCTCATAGGTATGCCGTGTAGCTTCAATGGTCCTGCCAGATGAGTACAGCCAATGCCGACCACCGGTTGGGTAACACTCCCATACCAGCAAGCCTGGATATCCTTGGGGTCAATTCCAGCATCTTCGTAAGCTTCATAGACAGCCTCTATGGCTAGGTCATCGAGCCCAGCATCCCACCTCTCGCCAAACTTGGTGCAGCCCATACCGACGATGGCAACTTTGTCCTTTATGCTCTCCATTTGACTGCCCTCCCTCGTCTATTTGCTCACGAGTCTCCCTTTTGGTCACCTTCGTAAACTTCGGGAAACATTTCCCTTCTGCGAAATCTTTGCCAGTCCGGTTTCTTTTTCTGCCAGAAGGTGTTCTTCCAGTGTTCAGCTTCCTCCGAGGCGTAGTACTTCCACAGGTACTGAGCTGAAACTGCTTCTATGCCCCGCATATAGGTAGTGGCAGCGTTGAAGCAAGCCTTGATGCCAGCTATAGCTCCAGGACTTTTCTCCAATATCTCGTCACACCATCTGGCCACTTCCTCTTCCAACCTATCTGCCGGTACCACCCTGTTCACCAGTCCCATCTCGAGGGCTTCTTGGGCAGTGTACCGGCGGCAGAGATACCAAATCTCCCTGGCTCTCTTTTCTCCAACTACCATCATTAAATCAATGATACCTAGACCGGGGTCGAAACTTCCCACCAAAGGGCCAGCCTGTCCGAAGATGGCATTTTCGGAAGCTATCGAGAGGTCACAAATCTGCTGATAGACTTGCCCCCCTCCTATGGCATAACCGTTGACCGCTGCAATAACCGGCTTGGGCATCTCCCGTAGCAGAGTCTTCACCATTAAATCCTTTTCCAGCATTCCCTTTCGATAGCCAGCTTTTGCTTCCTTGGCGTCACCGCCGGTGCAAAACGCCTTATCGCCGGCGCCCGTAAACACCACCACACCCACAGTAGCGTCGCTTGCTGCATCCTCAAAAGCTTTTATCAGTTCGTCCTGGGTGGAGGTGGTAAAAGCGTTATAGGCTTCAGGTCTATTTATGATTACCCTAGCTACTCCGGGCCTCTTTTCGTAGATTATGTCTTTGAAATCGAATCCTGGTACCCTTTCCCATTTTCTTTCTGTCATGGCTCATCCTTTCCTCTTGATGTCTCACCTTATGGGTCGGCATTTCCAAAAATAGTTGTACATGCCCGCTCCTTCGTAAAGCCTCCTGAAAGTCATCTCTACTGGCATGTCTATTTTGACTTCGCCAGGGTCACAATCCGTCATAGGAAGATAGGCTCTGGTATTTTGATAGTCAAACTCTGCCCCTATCTGAGGTATTGTAGGGTCGTCACTTCTGCCAGCCAGGTTATCCAGGGTAAAAGTAAACACCCTCGCTTTTTTATCTGAGAGCCGGACTTCCTCGAAATCATCCCTGCTGCGGCATTTATAGCAAACCCTTTCTATCGGGAAAGTGACGGTGCCGCAGTTCTTGCACTTGCTACCGTGCATGCGGATGGCCCAATTACGCTCTCTCCAGCTAGTAGTCGCCGCCGGGAAGAGCCTGAAGGGTTCACCAGGCTGGGGTGCTAGCAGTCCCCTGTAGCTGAGGTATCTTGCGTAGCTGGAAAGAGGTCTCTTGGAGTTCATGTGTCTCTTCACTCCTCTTCTGTTGCCTCTGACCTCTTCAATTTCTTTCGTCACCCTGAGCAGGAAGGCATCGCAACCACTTCCATAGCTAGCCACCAAAATCTTGTCACCCGCATTGGCTTCCTCTAGGGCAGCCACAAGCATAAGCAGTGCGTGCGCGCAACCTGTAATGCCTATGTTATTGATAAGCAAGTCTTGAAGCTGCGTCTTAACATCGAACCCCAGGCGGTGCGCCAGCCCTTGCTGTGCTCTTGACGTGGGAGCATAAAGCACAGCCTTGGTTATATCCTGGACCGCGAGAGCTTTCTTTCGCAGTAAGCCTGAAATTACCTTCTCCATAATCTCTGTATAGCCATGCTCGATTATGAAGCGATCTTCCCAAGATTGGACATAGGTGTCTTTGTCTAGTCTCCATACATCGTATAGTTCATTGGACAAGGCATAGCTGCCTTCCACTATGACGGCTGGTCTAGCAGTATTGCCGATCAGCAAGGCTGCCGCAGCATCGCCAAAGGTCTGTTCGTAGCTTGACCGAGGATAACCTATGCGGCAATCGGAGGCAGTCACCAGGACCTGGCCGGCGGAGCCGCTGATTACTGCATCCAACGCTGCTCTGAATGCCTGGGTCGCTGCTCTCAGACTATTGCCAAAGTCAGCGGTAATGATTTCGGGTGGCAGGTCGGCAGCCATGGCCACCAAGGTGGAGCATTCCTTTTCCTTATAGGGCGAGGTAGTCGAGGCAAAATATAGACCACTCACTTTCTCTCGTTCTAGGCCGCATAGACAGTCAATTGCAGCCTCGCTTGCCAGGGTGATAGCATCTTCATCGTTATTGGCGACACTTCTTTCGCCCCCGGTTGAGGCACTTTCCCAAGCCTTGGCGATGACTTCCCGAGAGAGCCGCCATAAAGGTATATAGGCGCCGTACGAAATAATGCCAGCCATGAAATGACTCCTCCTTCTATTCGTCTTCGTTGAATCCCTGTGCCATCTTCCTGCCAAGATCCCCAGTCCCGACTTTCGACAGCCGCCTTTGGGTATGTCTCGGCCGGCGTATAGATTATGCCCATTATCCTGAACTTGTCAACGGCGAGAACTTCCCTTCCCTAGAACGGATTTGGGCCTTGGCTGACAGCAGTGCCTCGAGGTGTTTGGACGCGAACAGGATTCTGCATGGGCTACTCCAGGTACAATATCCTGCTGCAGTTATTGCATTGGATCAAATCACCAGCTCTGGCTTTCTGCCATTGACCTGTAGGTACGGCGATGTGGCATCCCAGACACCTTCCCCTCTCCACCTTGACTACCGCCTGTCCCATCGCCAACCTGATGCGCTCATAAGTATTGTAGGCTTCGGAATTGATTTGCTGCACCAGCCCATTACGGTCTTCCTTAATCTCGGCCAGTTCGGCCTCAATCTCGTTTTTCCTTGGCCCCAGAGTCTCTTGTTTCTGTTCCCATTCCTGCTTCATGCGCTCCACTTCTCGAGCGCCGATTGTCAACGCTGCTTCCATCTCTTCTACCTGGCTCATCAATCCCAATAGGATATCCTCTCGGGTCTTAATCTGGCTCCTAATATTCGTAGCTTCTTTCTCGAGATTGACAAGCTCCTTGGGATCCTTGGTCTTGCCACTGTAGAGTTTGCCATTGACCTGTCTGATTTTTTCTTGGAGGTCTTGCAGTTCCCATTCGGAACTCTTCTGCTTCTTCTTGGCGTTCTCTAGCTGTTCTTTCTGTGACGCAATTCTGGATTCGGCAACGAGCAGGGCCGTGTTGTCGCTTAGCTGATTTTGAACCTCGTTCAACTCCTGTTGCTTCTTGCGAAGCTCCAGGTCAAGTTGCTGCAACCCGTGAAGTTGCCCTGCCAAACTCATGTCGGGGCATATTGTAGAAGTGAAATGGGGATATTGTCAAAAATACAGTCAGTTCCTCGGGAATCCAGGAGACTAAAGTCTCACAGTACGAGGCTTCGCACGGCATTTTTCAGTGACGATAATAGCGTCTATCTGGGCTACGACTTCATCAAGCTTGTTCTGGTGACTCGTTATGACATAATCGAAAAGTGGCAAGCTCCTCGCTTCCTCCTTAGCCTTTTCCAGTCTTAAAGCCAATTCTGCGGGAGACTCACTGCGTCGCCTCTTCAACCTTTTCTCCAGCGCTTCCATCGAAGGAGGCAGGAGGAAAATGAATACCGCTTGGGGCAGGAGCTTTTTGATAGTAGTAGCACCCTGGACATCTACCTTGACTATTGTATCTATTCCTTTGGACAAAGCCAAAGTCATTTGGGTCTTGGGCACGCCATAATAGTTTCCGTAGACATTGGCCCACTCCAGGAATTGGCTCCTGTCTATCATTTGTTGGAATTCCTCCCGGGAAATGAAATGATAATTCACTCCATCCTTCTCTCTGGCACGCTTAGGGCGTGTAGTGGCGGTGACGACATAGTGAAGTGGGTGCCCTGACCTTCTCATTCTGGTCAGCACAGCATCCTTACCTACTCCGGAAGGTCCAGAAAGGACGATGAGGACGGGTTGAGAACCTCTGGCGGCTCTTTGCTTCTTATGAAGATTTGACTCAGAGCCTCGGTCAGACACTTCCTAGCTCAGCCTTCTCCTCAGACAGTATGGATGTGGTGGCTAATCTGTGAGCGATGGTCTCCGCCGTCACGGCAGCTAACATCATGTGACCAGTGTCAAAAAGGACAGCGGTCTTTGCCTTCCTGCCGTGAGTGGCGTCAATCAAAAGTCCCTTTTCTTTTACTTCGCGAAGGAGTCGCTTGATTGGTTGTTGATTTATTGAAAGGAACGCGATTACCCTATTCACAGCTATGACACTACCAAAACCGATGTGAACTAACTCCGTGCACATGCTACCCTCCTGAACTCATTGTACTTAGATATTGTTTAGTAATTTAGTATTTGCTGTAAGGTCTGCCAGAAGGCTGGATATGATACCTGCGCTGCCTGGGCATCCTTGATGGTGGTCTCTCCCTTGGCTACCAAAGCGGCTACTGCCAGGGTCATGGCCAATCGATGGTCGAAATGGCTGTCAACCTCTGTGCCTGACAGGAGACTACCGCCATAGATGACCATGCCGTCTGGCAACGGCTCAATTTTAGCACCCAAGCGGGAAAGCTCGCCCGCCACAGTAGCAATCCTGTCTGATTCCTTCACCCTCAACTCCCCGGCATTCCTGATTACAGTCTTTCCTCTAGCAATACAGCCAGCCACCGCTAATACAGGGATCTCGTCAATAAGGCGAGGGATAATGTCGCCGCCGACCTCTATCCCCCTTAAGTCGCTAGATTGTACCACAATATCGGCTAATGGTTCACCAGCCTCCAGATGCTCGTTATCCATTTTCAGTCTGGCTCCCATAGCCAGGAGAATATCAATGATTCCTGTTCGTGTGGGGTTGATTCCGCAATCTTTTACACTTATCGTGGCGTTGGAGTGGATGGCCCCGAGAACCAAAAAGTAGGCTGCTGAGCTGATGTCGCCGGGGATGTGCAGGCTGAGGGGGATTAAAGGGCTACTCAAAGGCAGCAAGGAAATCGAACTTCCCTGACTTTCCAGACTGGCCCCCATCTGTTTGAGCATCCTTTCTGTATGGTCCCGGGAAGGTACTGTTTGATGCAGGACGGTTTTCCCGTGGGCAAAAAGACCGGCTAATAGGATGGCCGATTTAATCTGAGCACTGGGAACAGGCAGAGTAAAATCTATCCCATGCAATTCTGTCCCCTTGATAACCAGAGGAGCAAAGGAATCTCGTCCCCTTCCCCGGATATCGGCGCCCATCAACCTTAATGGCTCAATCAACCTGCCCATTGGGCGATTACGCAGAGAGGCATCCCCGGTGATAATGGATAGGAAAGGCTGGCTGGCAAGAAGGCCACCCAGAAGGCGCATCGTGGTAGCGCTATTTCGGGCATCAAGCACGTTGCTGGCTTCCCTAAGACCGTCTTTGCCCGTTCCAGAGACCAATAGAGTGCGTGATTCCCGCGAACCTTTTCGGCCAATGTTCACCCCTAAGGATTTGAGACATCTAACTGTGGACAGGCAATCTCCTCCTGGAGCGAAATTGTCAATCTCAGCTTTGCCTTCAGACAAGCTATTCAGGATGGCAGCCCGGTGGGAAATAGACTTGTCACCGGGCAAAACTATCTCCCCCGTCAAGCCGGCACAGGGTTTGATGATTCTTGTCTCGGCTCTGCGCGAAGACGGCCTCAAGCCGACAGATTGCTCAGCCATTCCAGTCTTGCCTTGTTAGCCTTGGTCAAGGCTTGTTCCAGGCTTTTGTCTCCCTTAGCCACCAGTTGGCGATACCTCTCCAATTCCTGGCTGAATTTGTCCATCCAGTTGACTATGGCTTCTTGGTTGCTAAGGCAGATATGGGCATTCACCTCAGGATTTCCGGAAGCCAGGCGGGTGAGGTCATGATAGCCGGAGGCCGCCAGCTTAGACATCTTGGACCAGGAAGGATTGTCAGTAGTTAGTGATACCAGAGCTACCGAAAGCACCATGGGTAGATGGCTGATGCCAGCCACCAGGTTGTCATGCTCTTGAGCATCCATGAAGATAGGTATGGCTCCAAGCTTCTTGACCATGCCTATCACCGTATCTATTGATTTTGGCGAGGCTTTCTCCGACGGGGTAAGACAATGGGTGCACCCCTGAAATAGTGTCGACCTAGCAGCCTGTATGCCATAGGTTTCCCTGCCGGCCATGGGGTGCCCGCCAATAAAATCTACCTTTGGTGGCAATATTTCGGCGGCCCATTTCATGATTTGGACCTTGGTGCTGCCGACGTCGGTAACGATACAACCAGAACGCAGGTGGGGAGCAATCTTGGAGAAGATTTCCTTTACCGCCAGAACCGGGGTGGCGATGATGACAAATTCGGCTTGTTTTGCCGCATCTTCCAAGTTAGTTTCGCCTCGATCAATGACGCCTAAACTCAAGGCATTGGTTACGCTTTCCTGGCGACGGCTATAGCCGACTATTTCCCATTTAGACCTCTTGCCCCCTTGCCTCAAAGCTAATCCGATTGAGCCGCCGATTAGCCCTAGACCGATAATGGCAACCAACACGGCATCATTATAGCAGCGCAAGGCTAGGCTGTCATTGCCAGCCGAAGCAATCCTGGACGTTGCCACGCTCTGCCAACAACGACAGAAGAGCGAAAACTCAGGGTAACAGGACTGGTTTTATGTCTTGTAGATTATCTCTCTCTGGTGAAGTGACTCACCCCGAGAAGTAGCACGGCACTTGCAGCGAAACCTATGAGGCCAAGGTCTCCTTTGAGGGGAATGTCAAGACCTGGTATCTTCCCCATCAATCCTATTGCCCCGCCGCCTATGAGAGCAGCCAGGGCTCCTTGTGGAGTTACCTTGAGTTTCTCTTTGTAGAATCCGGCGATTACGGGAACGACGAGGCCGCAGGTGAAGATGGTATAGGCAAAAAGAAGGGAAGAAATCACCCCCTTCAAAATCATCGCCAGCCCCAGTGCTAAGAAACCCAGAATGATGATATTAAGGCGGGTGAGGAAAATAGTTTTTTCCTCGCTGAGTGAAGGGAGAAACTGCTTAATGACGTCTTGGGTCAGGATAATGCCCTGGCTGAGGAGGCAGGTATCGGCTGACGACATAAGTGCCGCAACCAGAGCAGCGAGGACTAGGCCGCCCACCCAGGGAGAAAGAACCCCGCTTATTACTTGAGGAAAAGCTTGCTCAGGAGAAATCTGCGGGTAGAGGACTCTGGCGCCCATGCCTATCAAGACAATGGCGAATGCCAGAGGGACAAAAGAGAAGGCAGATAGGAAAGTTGCTCTTTGAGCAGTTTTTTCATCTCTGGCAGAAAAAAGCCGGGTATACATGTCCGGGCCCACAACGTAAGTTGCTCCCACGAGAATCAGAAGTGACAGAAGTGCCTTCCAGTCGAATTGAGAGCTTACCGGGAAAGAGAAGAAATCCTGAGGCAGAGAGAACCTCAATCCATCCAAGCCTCCTACTTGAGGAAGAAATAATGCTAGAGCGACAAAGATGCCGACGAAAATCACTATTGCCTGGAAAAGGTCGGTGCGAACCACCGAGAGCTGTCCGCCTATGACGGTGTAGGCAACAAAGACTATGGTAAAGATGACCATCCAAAGGCCACCGGAACCTAGTCCGAGGATGGATAGGACTTTCCCGGCCGCTACAATCTGTCCGGCTACCACCCCTACCCAGGCAATAACGATGAGGATAGAGGCTGCCAAGCCTACGCGGCGGTCGTACTGTTTTTCCACTAGCTCGGGAAGGGTATAAAGGGCGGCGCCTCTTACTTTCTTGGCGAAGAAGGCACCCAGAAGCGCGAGGCCGATGGAGCCGACAAGGAGCCACCAGGCGCCGGTCAGACCTCGTCCAAATCCAAGGCCAGCCATTCCCACTGTGACTGAGCCTCCCACCGCGGTGGCAGCAAACGATCCGGTTATGAATGCTACGTTGACTTGGCGTTGAGCAACGAAGAAACCATTTTGACTTCCTGCCTTTCGGCGCGCTGCTAGCCCTATGCCTATCATGGCCAGGCAGTACACGACTACTATAATGAGTTGAATCATACCCGTTTTGAATGGATGCAATCGCCGACAAGGACGGTTCTTAAGGAGCCGTCTGTGCCTTTCACTATAAGTGCTCCCGTGGCATCAATGTCTACCGCCTGTCCTATTACTTCCTCACCCAGACTCACTATTCTGACGTTCTTGTGTAATGTCGCAGAGAGTTTCTTCCACTCGTCAAGCAAAGCTGATTCCATCAACAGGGTTTCCCGTCGCTCTATTTCTGTCAGCAATGCTCTTAGAAACTCTTTCCTGGAGATTTCTTTTCCTAAGATGTCTTTTAAGGAAGTCGCCGTTTTCTGAAATTGGGCGACGGAGGTGTTGGCGTTTACGCCTATACCGACGTTGACGAAGTTTATGACATCCATTTCTGCATCCATCTCCGCCAGTATCCCACACACCTTCTTGCCTTCAATCAGGACGTCATTGGGCCATTTCAGTTCGGCCTTTAACCCGAAGAGCTTCCTGATTGATGCAGCCACGGCCACAGAAGCCATCAAGTTTATCCGGGGAGCATACGCCGGACTTATCTTGGGACGTAGGACGAGAGTGAAGTATATTCCTCCTTCTGGCGAAAGCCATTGTCGGCTCAATCTTCCCCGCCCGCGGGTCTGGGCTTCGGCAATCACGATTGTCCCCTCCGGCGCTCCCTTCTTAGCTAACTCTCTCGCCGCATCCATGGTCGAGCCAATCTGTCGGAAGTAGTGAATTCTTCCTTCCAGATCGGGGAATTCGTAGGGTGGCAGGGAATCCGGAGAGAAGACCAGCCTGTATCCTCTGGGCGAGGCCTCTATTACGTAACCATCTTCTTTTAAGCCCCGAATATGCTTCCAGATAGAAACTCTGGAGATGCCCAGCTGCTCAGAAAGTGTTTCGCCAGAGATACAATCGCTGCACTCTCGCAGAGCTTTCAGTATCCGTCCCTTCATTCCGTTACCCTATCTCATTCAGATGTTAACGATTGTACTGGTTTCTGTCAATTGCCCTGTCGTTTGACTATTTCTGTTAGTTTGCATATCATTACCTTTGCAGTTTTTTCATAATTTCGTATAGAACCTCCTCCCCTGAGGGAGTGGGTCTGGGTGAAAAGAAGAAGGTTGTTTTTTAGACGCGATGGAGATTAGCTGGCTGGGCCATTCCTGCTTTTTGATTAAGGGGAAAGAGAAAACCATCATAACAGACCCATGTCATCCTGACTTAGGCTACCGCCTGGGTGAACCTAAGGCTGACATAGTGACGGTGAGCCATTTCCATGCTGGGCATAGCTATATTGAAGGGCTCGCCAATGACCCCAGATTAATAAAAAGCCCCGGGGAATACGAAATAGGAGGGACTTTTGTCGCAGGAGTGGCCTCTTTCCACGATGATAAGAAGGGTGAGATACGAGGCAAGAATACCATTTATATTATCGAAATAGATGATGTGACTCTATGTCATCTGGGTGATTTGGGACATCCTCTGGACTCGCATTTGATAGAAGAAATAGGAGACATAGGCATACTGTTGTTGCCCGTCGGGGAGGTATCTACTATATCTATTGACACGGCTATGGAAATAGTGAGGCAATTAGAGCCTCCTATTGTCGTCCCCATGCACTATAAGACTAAGGCTTTCGCCGGCAATCTCAGTCCTGTGGACAAATTCCTGGATGCAATGAGAATTAAAGAGCTGGAAGCAAAGCCCAAGCTCTCGGTTACTTCATCGTCTCTGCCCAGCAGCACACAAACCATAGTCCTCAGCCATCTTTAAGTCATAGACACCGGGGATTGACCGTTGTTACAGCTTAGCAGTTTTACAGATTTACGGTTTTGCAGATGACCCTTCAGTGAAGTCCCAATCAGCTTTTGAAATTGATGGCACAAGCGGGTAGCCGAGCGTTATTTCTGTTTCTTGAGACTGCCAACGAAAGCGTCAATGTCCATAGCAGCCAGGGTCATGGTTTGCAGCGTACCCCTTGAACCCAATGCTATCGCCACTTTGGACACTGCCTCGTTACCGGGGGCTTCCACAATGTTTACGAAGTCGTACGGTCCCAGTACCGCATACTGAGCCAGTATCTTCGCCCCCATCGCCTCCACTTCTTTGTTGACCTCTTTGATTCTTCCAGGATTCTCCGTGATAGTCTTTCTTCCCTCATCGGTGAGGGTCGTCAACATTACGAATTTGGCCATATTTTACCTCCTCTGTGCTATTTTGCACTTCAAAGACCCCTGCTTCAGTCCCGCTTGTGCCTGTATTAAATGACGGTAGAATACCAGTAGCCGAGTAAATGGATCACATGGCATCCGCGACCCTATTCTACAGTTACATTATATCACCGCTTGGGCGAGGACTACTCCAGCAGTTCTTTCTCCTTCTGCTTCATCTTTTCTTCCTGCTCCGGTTCTTCGTGATCGTAGCCCAGAAGATGAAGTATCCCGTGAATAACCAGCAATGCCAGCTCTCTTTCCGGTGAATGGTCTTGTTCTTTGGCTTGGGCTGTTGCTTGGGGATAAGAGATGATTATCTCTCCCAGCCTGGCAATCCCGTCAGGCGGGAGTGGGAATGGAGAATCAGTCCCGTTCTGCGGAAGCAAGGAAAAGGCCAGGACGTCGGTAGGCTCATCTGTCCCGCGGTAGTCCCGGTTAAGTTGTCTCACCGTCTCAGAATCGGTGAAAACCAGGCTAATCTCGTAGGGAAGAGCCACTCCTTCCGCCTTGAGGACATGCCGGATCATCTTCTTAATCCGGCCTCCATCAATTTCTCCCCGGAATTTATCGTCAACCAGAATCTCAATGTCTCCAGGCATGGCAGTGCAAGTATCATAACAGGCCATTCAATTCGTTTCAACGAATGTAGTAGAATAACACGGATGACTATAACACCTCTCAGGAAGCAATATCTCAGAGTCAAGCAGAAGTATCCCGAAGCTATCGTTTTTTTTCGGCTGGGCGACTTCTACGAGACCTTCGATGAGGATGCCAAGGTCGCTTCGCGAGAGCTTGATGTTGTCCTGACTTCCAGGGAGATGGGCAAAGGGCAGAGGGTGCCCATGGCGGGGATACCTCATCATGCCCTGGATAACTATCTGGCTAAGCTCATTAACCGCGGCCATAAGGTGGCTATTTGTGAACAGCTTAGTCCGCCGGGTAAGGGATTGGTCGAGAGGGACGTCATTCGCGTGGTCACGCCGGGAACGGTGGTCGAGCCTAATCTGCTTGCCAGCAAGAGCAATAACTATCTGGCCAGCCTGGTTATTGAAGGCGAGGATGCAGGGATTGCCTATGTTGATATAACCACGAGCGAATTTGCCACTACTCGGCTTCCCGTTGGAAAGGTTATGCCTGAATTGGAGCGCCTTCAGCCCAGCGAAGTCCTTATTCCCGAAGATGCCGGCGATTATGCGCAATTGCCGTTTACTATGAGCCGGCTCGATGACTACTGGTTTGATCTGGAAATTGCGCAGGAGACTCTGCTGGAACATTTCGGCGTGGCTACCCTGGAAGGTTATGGTTGTGCCCGCTTACCTCTGGCCATAATGGCGGCGGGAGCGTTAATACATTATGTCAAGGAAACACAAAAAGAGACTCTGCCTCAGCTAAGCAAACTTGCCACCTACTCCACGGATTCCTTTATGACCCTTGATGGCCAGACCATCCGCAATCTTGAGCTCTTTCAAGGTGGAAGGTGGGGGGAAGCCGGCCATTCTCTCCTCTCCATCATTGACCTGACCAGGACAGCCATGGGCGGGAGGCTGCTCAGAAACTGGCTGGGGCATCCCCTTTTGGACCTCACCATGTTGAACCGACGACAGGAGGCGGTTGCCTGGTTCCACGCAAGCAACCTGGCTAGACAGAAGGTCATTTCCCTCTTGGCAAATATTGCTGACCTGGAGAGGCTGGTGAATCGCGTGAGGAGCGGCAAAGTCATGCCCCGAGAGCTGCTGGCGCTTCGCTTCAGTCTGGAGAAGGTGCCTGGCCTGAAGGCGGCGATGGTAGATGGAGATGCCACGAATTGGCTAATCCACGAACTCAAGCCTTGCCCCGACATTGTGGATTTAATCACCAGAGGCATCGCCGACGAGCCGGGCAGTTTGGAGCAAGGTGGCGTGATAAAGGAAGGTTTTTCTCCGGAGCTGGATGAAATTCGTCGCAGCTCCAAGGATGCCAAGCAATATCTGGCTGGCTTGGAGCAAAGGGAAAGGCATCGCACAGGGATCAAATCCTTAAAAGTAGGCTACAACCGGGTATTTGGCTACTATATAGAGGTATCCCGAACTAATCTCAACCTGGTTCCGTCAGACTATATTCGTAAACAGACTCTGGCGGAGGCAGAAAGGTTCTTCACCCCCGAACTCAAGGAATATGAGTCACTGATTCTCAACGCTCAGGAGAAGATTGCCGACCTGGAGGTTGCCATCTTCCGGCAAATTTGCCAGCAGATAGGCGCTGCAGGTGAGCAAATTCTGGCTACCGCCAGAGCCATAGCTCAAATCGATGCTTTTTGCACCCTGGCTGAAGTCGCGGTGCGTCATGGTTATGTCCGTCCAATATTGACTGATGAGGATATCATTGACATTAAAAAAGGGCGCCACCCTATTGTGGAACAGAGCATAGGCAGAGATAAGTTCGTTCCTAACGGCACTTATTTGTGCAATCGAGATGACCAACTGATTATACTCACGGGCCCCAACATGTCAGGAAAGTCCACCTACCTCCGGCAGGTGGCTTTGATTATCCTTCTGGCTCAGATTGGAAGCTTTGTCCCTGCCGATACAGCAGACATTGGAGTTGTCGACCGCATTTTCACACGCATTGGAGCGCAGGAGGACTTAGCGGCTGGCCAATCTACTTTTATGGTGGAGATGACTGAGGCGGCAAATATCCTGAATAATGCTACTCCTCGCTCGTTTGTCATCCTGGACGAAATCGGACGCGGCACCTCTACCTATGATGGGCTTTCCATTGCCTGGGCAGTAGCCGAGTTTATCCATAACCACCCTGGGCTTGGGGCCAAGACCCTTTTTGCTACTCATTATCATGAGCTGGTGGATCTCGCTGATGTCTTGCCGAGAGTGAAAAACTTCAATGTAGCGGTGGCAGAGGAAGGAGACAGAGTTATCTTTCTGCACAAGATTGTCCCCGGGAGCGCTGACAGGAGCTATGGTATCCATGTGGCCCAGCTAGCCGGCTTGCCTAAGTCGGTAACTATTCGGGCTCAGGAAGTCTTGGCTGAACTGGAGAGTCATGCTTCCCAAAAAAGAAAAGTCTCTCACCACAAAGCGTCACTCCAGATTCCTCTTTTTGTGAAAGGCTCCCTGTTGGCTGATGAAATCGCCCGGCTTGACATTGACTCCATGTCTCCTCTGGAAGCAATCACCAGGCTCTATGAACTTAAGCGAATGGCTCAGGAGAATAAAGACTTACCGCCTGGCGGGCTGGGGACTATTCAGGGGATGGGACGTGAGCCAGGAAATCAGCGCATTCTTTGGCTATCCCCAGGGCGTCCAGATGATAGATAGAACGAAGAAGATCTTGTCTTCCATGGGTCACGAATTCATCAGGAATGCCTAGCCGCTTCACCTTGATGTTTGAGGCTTCAGCCTTTTCCAGCAACTCCAGCACCGCAGCACCAAAGCCGCCGCTAAGAACATTCTCCTCTACTGTGACCAACTTTTTGGTATGATTGGCTGCATCCAAGATGAGCTCTGTATCGAGGGGCTTAGCGAACCGGCCATTAATTACCATGGCATCAATGCCCCAGAGGGCTAGGTGTTCCGCTGCTTCCAGAGAGGGTATCACTGTAGAGCCGATGCCAATTATGACCATATCGTTACCTTGCTTCATTATCTCGGCCTTGCCTATAGAAAGCTGATGAAACTCGGCGGCCAAGGGAGTATCTGGTCCTCGACCCCGAGGATAACGAATTGCCATGGGATGCTCTGTCGTGAGAGAAATATAGAGCAGGTTTTGGAGTTCATTACCATCCTTGGGTGCGCAAACAATCATATTGGGCATCAAATTAAGATAGGATAAATCAAATATCCCTTGATGTGTTTTGCCGTCCTCCCCGACTATGCCGCTGCGATCCAGGGCAAAAATAACACGCAGGTCAGGGAGACACACATCATGCAGTACCTGGTCAAATGCACGCTGCAAGAAAGTGGAATATATAGCTACAATAGGTATAAGGCCTTCGGCGGCCAGGCCAGCGGCCAAGGTAACGGCATGCTGCTCAGAGATCCCCACGTCGTAGATGCGTTGAGGAAACTGTCTGACCAGAGCGGATAGGCTGTTGCCTTCAACCATGGCCGCGCTTATCACTACCACCCTGGGGTTGTCTTCAAGCAATCTGCCGACAGTTCGTGCGAATATCTGGCTGTAAGTGGGTACGGTGCTCGGAACCTCGTCTTTCGGAGACAAACCGTGAAAGCGAGTGGGATTATCCTCGGCCGGCTTGTACCCCTTGCCTTTCACGGTCAAGACATGGACAATGACCGGCTTGTAGTGATTCCTGGCTTTAATCAGAGCTGCCTCCAATTCAGCAACATTATGGCCGTCTATCGGCCCCACGTAAGTGAAGCCAAGCTGCTCCCACATCATGGTGGGCATTACTATGGCTTTTGCTCCTTCCTTAAGACGATGCAATGCCCATTGCAGATTCTTTCCCCCGGGCAGGAGAGACAGAAACCGATTAGTCCGCCTCTTGGCTTCTATGTAGCCAGTGGCCGTTCGTGCGACATTTAGCCGCTTGGCCACTGCACCTACAGTAGGTGAAATGGACATGCCGTTGTCGTTTAGCACCACGATTAGTCTTGTGCCCAGATGCCCGGCGTGGTTCAGCGCTTCGTAAGTTATGCCGCAGGTAAGGCATCCATCGCCTATGACAGCTATCACGTGGTAGTCATCAAGGGCGAGGTCACGCGTCAGCGCCATGCCCAGACCTGCGGAAATAGACGTGCCACCATGTCCTGTGGTGAACGCATCGTGAGGACTCTCATTCCTGTCTGGAAATCCTGAGAGTCCCTGGTACTGACGGAGAGAAGGAAACTGTTCCCTTCTTCCTGTTAGCAGCTTGTGAACGTAGCTCTGGTGTCCCACATCCCAGATTATCTTATCTTTCGGACTGTCGAAAACCCGGTGGAGGGCAACAGCGAGCTCCACCGCACCCAGATTGGATGCCAGGTGCCCTCCGTTTTCGCTGACTCTGTTTATTAATAGCTCTCTGAGTTCCGAACAGAGTTCACCCAGTTCGTCTTTGTTTAGGCCTTTGACATCGCCGGGGCCTTCTATTCTGTCTAGTATCGTAGACATTCCAGTCCCCTGCTTTAGATTATAACAAACTTTGCTCTCATACGTGCTCTTGCTGCTGAAGCTCGTGTGCTAAAGGCGCAACAGCTGACCTAATATGCCTTTGAGTCCGCCCACCTCTTCATTGACAGCGGCGTAGTCTGTTTCGCCAAGTATCACCTTACGTTCAGCTCTCCAGACCCTGTCACTCTTGCTGAGGATTCTAAATACCAGACGAGGGAAGCGGATGAAATACTTTGCTAGTGTACGCGCCATCCTCAATTCAGTAATGATTTTCTTATCCACGATCTGTTGGTAATCCTGCAACCCGCCTGCGGCCCCTGTTAAATAGTTTTCGATTACCGGTGCTGCCAGCTGCGCACTCCGGATGGCGTTATAAATTCCTTCCCCTGTTAGGGGGTCGGTGAGGCCAGCAGCATCCCCCAGGAGCAAGGCTCTATCTTGCCAAACTAGCCTGCCTTCCGTGCACGTTGGAATCAGGTGGCTACCTGACCTGGCGATAGTGTAATTGCCGATACTCAATGAATTCAGAAACTTCTGGTAATTGCGATTTAAGTGTCTCGCCCTGGAGGCACGACAGCCAGCCCCGATGGAGAGTTGCCCACGCTTGGGGAATACCCAGGCATAGCCACCGGGAATAACTCCCAGATCTATGCGGACCCGCGATTTCCATTTTGCCAAGTCGTCTTCGGCCACGACGATTTCTGACTCTATCGCGGTGATATACTCAATGCCCCTGTTCATGCTCAATTCTCTTGCCACTATGCTATAGGCGCCGTCGGCGCCGACCACAAGTCGGGAGCGAAAAGTGCTATCGGCGGTGGAAATCTCAACCGAGTCACCGCCCAACTGTATTTGTGTCACCCTCTTACCGTCCATGAGCATGGCCCCTAGTCGTTGTGCCCTCTGCATCAAGAAATGGTCGAATACATCACGCATCACCGTATATATCAGTGGTTCACTATGCTGCCCCAGAAAAGGGTTGCCGAGATTGAAGGTAAAGGCAACCTCGCAGATCACATCTTCTGCCACCGCGGAAATATCGAAATCCAGAAGGTTCGCCGCCTTACTGGTAACTCCGCCGGCACAGCACTTATAGCGGGGCAGTTTCTCTTTTTCCAGGACCAACACCCCGATGCCCTTCTTGCCCAGCTCGTAGGCCAGCGTTGCCCCGGCCGGACCGGCGCCAATGACAACTACATCGTAATTCTGTTTCAACAGCAAAACCCCTCATGAACGAAATGATGAGGCCACACGTTAAATTATATCACCGCGCACTGCTAAGGGGTTTTTGGCATCCCATCCCCCTTGACAAGAGGGCATTCAAAAAGAAAACTCTGTCCTTCAGTTCTGTAGGAATGACACTTTGAATGGACATTCAGCTTCTCCCTGGGTTGGCTTTGCTTCCCTCCAAGGGTTCAAGAGCGCGATTTCATAATAACTCTTCGGGGAAGATTTCTTGTGGTTGGACGCCTCCTCCGGCCAGATTTCATATGATTCAGGCTCTTGACAACCCTCTGAAAAGGTGCTACTCTTGTAATAATAGGTCTGTTACGATTGATTAGAATACGAGCGATGACACTAGTTAGTCGTGAATTCGGTGTTGTTGGTGCAGGGAACAACGAGGGCAACCAACTGACTTTCTTATAACCTACCTCCTTTTTCACATATGCGGCGGGAGCGAGTCAAGCTCCCGTCGTCGTATTTGAGTTGTCTCGATGGATAACTTATATAGCGCATTCTGGTCCATTCTTGATTTTGAACATCGAGGTGACACTATGCTCTCTATCGAGCACGTCCTGAATACTGATGCGAAATCAATCGTATCCGGACCGGACGATTGCCTGTGGCGGCCAAAGCGTTGTATGGCTAATGAGGCTTGACAGCATGGGGCGGATGGCATACCATGGACTCAGATTCTGAAAGATATGAGTTGTGCTGAGGTTCATGGACCATGCGCATGATTCTTGCTTCGATTGGACGCCATCGCCTGGCAACAGTCAGCGTTTTTTTGATTATGTTGGCCTTGGTTGCCGGGTTCCCGGCCTGTAACGGAGGTGGTGAATCGTACACTCTCACTATCACCAGTACCACTGGGGGATCGGTAGCCACCCCTGGTGAGGAAACTTATACCTATGACAAGGGAACAGTGATCAGCTTGGTGGCGACCCCGGACGATGGTTACAGGTTTCACGTATGGACTGGCGACATCGGCTACATTGCGGACCCAACCTCCGCCTCCACCAATATCACCATGAATGGAAGCTATTCTATCACGGCCAGCTTTGAACAGGAAGGTGGGCCAAACCCCAGTCAACCCTAGTACCAGGGCAGAAACTCTGTTGGTCTTCCTCGCTTCGTCTCGCCTTAATCCCCATCTCACCCTGAGGTGAGACTGAGAAAAGGATGGAAGGACAGCTTACCTTTGTCTCTGGGCATAGGAACGAAAGAGCCGGCCATGCCGCTCAATCTCAGACACACAGCCGGCCCTTTGTTTGAGCAGGTGTGCTTTTCAACGCTAGAACAAATATGTCGCACACCTGATACTAGGGCTCCCTAATTCTGCCACATATTCCCCGTGGCCTGGACTATCCAGACAATGGGGTCAACCAATAGTTCCCTGATCAAAGTTCTCACAAACTCATTTCCGGCTATCAGATCAGCTACGGGAGGACTGAGTTGGTAGTACTGGGCGACGAGTTTTGATCCCACCGCGCTATTCAGCAATACCACATCACGGAACTCCCGCAACACATCGAGCTGTTCAGCAGTCGAAGTCCCATAGGCTGCGGTGGCGATGAAGCAACCTATGTGGGACCCTTCATCCGTTGTGAATTGAAGTATGGTACCGTCAATGACAAGGTCACTGTACTGAAGCTGGGCTTTGAAAAGATACTGGGTGCCCGAAGTGAGCTCTGAAATCATCTCAGGATGGCTACCACTTGCTGTTTTGCTCCTCCAGTTAGTGGTAGCCCAAGTCGCATCGGCGGACTTCTTGTACGCGAAACGCACTTTCACGGGGCTGAAGTCCCCCACAGTGTAGTTCATGTTAAGGGTAGCTGAGTCCTCGTCGACCCCAGTGGCGGACTTCGTGGTGATCGTGGGAAGCACCGGAGCGGGCGTCTCCTCGAAGTTGGCGGTGATGGAGTAGTTTCCGTCCATGGTGACGATGGCTTCTGCCGAATCGGGATCGTCAATCTCCTCCGTATCGCCTGTCCAATTGACAAAACGGTAGCCGGAATCCGGGCTGGCCACCAGGTCGACCACGGTTCCCTCTTGATACGGGAACACTCCCTCGCCGGGTGTGGTCACGGAACCACCGGCTGTACTGGAAATGGTGAGGTCATAGAACACGGTCACAGTGATGGTGGTATCACCACCGACGGGGTTCTCCACCGTGTCACCGGTAACAATGCCCTCAATAATATAATCCCCCAGTTCAGCATCAACAGGGACAGTGAGCGTATAGGTGACCGTCTTGGTCTCACCTGCCCCCACCGAAAACCAGACCCACTCCGGCGGAGGGCCAGCCTTAAAGGCACCGGCATCGTCGGTGCCCCGCGTAAACCCCCACCCATCGGGAATGACCTCCTTCAATGCGAAGGACTTGGGCTCAGCGAGCAGGTTTTCAAACTCAACGGTAATCTCCACTTCCTGGCCCCGCACTGCCGCCTCGGGGTCTATGATGCGGGATGCGTCAGCCGTTGGGTCCGCCGCAAGCGCAACACCAAGGAACGAGAGAAGGAGCACCACTGCCACCAGGGCCGAGGTAACCACAGTCCTTATCTTTCTGTCTCTCATTTTATTGCCTCCTTTCCAAGATTTCGAAGTGTGCATCTTTCTAGCCTTCTAGCATGTGTTTCCATTCTCTTGATTGCCAATCCATATTAACCATAGGAAGGAGACCCGTTTAACTCCGAATCTTCCCCCCAAATCTCCTTCACGGTCCCCCTGCAATCCACTCGTCAGCAAGCTCCAGCAACTGGAAGGTAGTAATGGGCTCCCCGAAACAGAGTGGCACCACATCTGAAATCCAGTCGTCGGCGGCAGCGAGAAGTTCCAAAGTGCTGACCTCATCCGGGTTTCCATACAGCCCTCGATAGTATTCCAGGATATCTGCGTATACGGGAGTGTGGACGCAGATTCCGTTTCCGCAGGTATTGATGGTGCAGGGGTCCCCATCATCGCAGGACTCGCAGCCAATCAAATCAGTCCTCCAATCTGTCTCGGTGGGGACACACTCGCCACCGACACAGGAGTAGTCCAGATAAACCATATCCTGGTAGGTGCAAACATTGTCTCCATCGCATGCCGTATATGGGTCACCGTCTTCTACCCAGCCATCCAGATCGTCGCAGTCGTCGACGAACATTTCATCGGCATAGTAGGTACTCTCAACGCACTCGCCGTCTACGCATGAGAAGTCGTGAAGCAGGCGGTGCATCCAGACCTCGTTGCCAACGCAGTAGTGCTCCCAGTCACCGTAGTAGTCCAGGTAGTCACAGTCTATGAGAGCAAAGTTAGCTGTGATGGAATAGTCGCCGTTCATAATAATGTTCGTTGAGGCGGCATCGGCATCGGCGATGGTGTCCACATCTCCAGTCCAGTTGATGAACTCATAACACGCATCCGCCACTGCCAGCAGGTCGACTACCGTTCCTTGATCATAGGTAAAAGTAGCCTCGCCAGGCTCGGTTACTGAGCCTCCTTCTGTGCTGTTAGTGGTGAGGTCATACTGCCTGACGAACTCGGCTATTACGGAATAGTCGCCGTTCATGGTGATAGTAGTGGTGGAGGCATGGACATCGGCAACGGTGCCTACATCTCCGGTCCATTCATCGAACCGGTAGCCAGCATCTGGAGTCGCTACCAGGTCTACCACAGTTCCCTCATCATAGGTGAAAGTACCCTCACCGGGGTCGGTTACCGAACCCCCGGCAGTGCTGGACGTGGTGAGGTCATGCAGCACCCTCACAGTTACGGTGGCATCCCCGCCGACAGGGTTCGACACCTCGGCACTGGTAACTGTGCCCTCGACAATATAGTCCCCTGCCGCAGCATCGAGCGGGACGGTAAGGGTATAAGTAACTGTTTTAGTAGCTCCAGGGCTCACGAAAAACCAGACCCACTCAGGGGGCGGGCCTGGCCTGAAGGTGATGGCATCGTCGGTGCCGCGCGTGAACGTCCATCCGTCGGGATAGTCCTCGAGCAGTGCAAATGCCTTTGTTTCGGCGAGCAGACTTGTAAATTCAACCGTGATCTCTATCTCATCTCCGCGCTCCACTATCCTGGGGTCTATTGTGCGCGACGCCTCAGCCGTTGGGTCCGCCGCAACAGCGATGCCAACGAGCCAGAAGACCACTACCACAGCCACGACCGAGGCAATCAGCGTGCGTAGGCTTCTGTCCTTCGTTTCCTTGCCTCCTTTCTTGTGTTCCGAAGCATCCATTTCTCAATCTCTCAATCCTGAAGTGTTGGTTATCCAGGGGAAGGAACCCGGCTTAACCCGGGGCCCTTCCCAACTCTTCTCTCTAGGAACCCCCCGCTATCCACTCGTCAGCAAGCTGCAGCAACTGGAGTGTGGTAATAGGCTCGTCGAAGCCGGGTGGTATCGCACCCGCAATCCAGTCATCAGCAGCAGCAAGAAGGTCCGCGGTGTCAACCTCGTCATAGGGTTCATGCAGCCTGCGGTAGTAATCTACGATGTCTTCAGCGCGCACATCGACGACCTCAGAGCCTTCAATGCCTGCGACAACTTCGCCGTCAGGTGCTTCAATCAGGGCGAAGGTGATGGTGTATTCTCCAGGTTCGGTGAAGTTCAGGGTCCAATCTGTGGTAGCCGAGTAATCGGCTGGCAAGTCGAAGCCGGTCTCCGGACCCCAGTAACCGGAGTTTACGAACGTGTATTCATGCTCTTCCGAGTCCTTAGCCTTGAAGATGACATCACCGGGCCCGGTCGCACCAAACTTGAATCTCACATCATCATAGCCCCTGAATCCCAGTTCATCGGTCTCGAACGTCACCGGCACCACTACCTCTTCGCCGACCACAATCAGCTCCGGTACTTCGTAGACAAACTTGTAGGTCGAGGGAGGTTCAAGAATTGTCATCTCCTCATCCCCAAACCACGGGATGAAAAGAACATTATCACTAACGGCATCGCCCTCGCCATAGGGGTTGAGTGTCTCGTGGTATGGTCCACTGGCGTCACCCCACCAGTTGTAGGTGGCGTCAACATCTGTTGCCAGTTCTTCTATGGCGTCAACTCCATAATCGTTGCCAGCGATACTGTTGAAGTGGGCGACTACCTTGCTGGTATCACCAGGCAAGTAGCCTACCAAAATAGCATAGGAGTTATCCTGCACATCATTCCCGGTAATGAGAGCTTCTGGATTCGGACCGAAGTATGAAGTCACCATAATGCCCCCGGATACAGAGCCATCAGAGCTGGCTACGCCACGGTAACCGGAAATTGAATTGCCATCAATTGCCGCATAAGCTCCATCTCCAACTTCTACGCCATATCCAACCCAGTCCCCGTCTCCGTTGCCGATGATGGTGTTACCGGAGACGTTGGCCACATTCCCTGTACCATCCACCAGAATGCCAACTCGCTCAATGTTGCGGAACTCGTTTCCAGAGATCGTCCAGTTCTGGCCACTTGTGGACCAAGTAAGCGCGATTCCCCATCCCAGATATTTTGCGTGACGAATATTCTCAATAATGGTGTTCGTAATCGACCCGCTCCCATGGGTACGAAGCGCCACTCTGATATTCTGGCCTTGTCCATCGAGGGTAACATCACTCAGGTGGAATTCGACACCTGCTTGTATCAGGAACCAGTCTTGTATGTTTTGATTGGGCTTGATGATTGTGGTGTCCTTGTCTTCGCCGATGATGGTCAGGTCCTTGTTGATAACGATCTGGCCTACTTCAACATACGTCCCCGCCGCGACGGTAATGGTGTCGCCGGGCGAAGCAGCGTCAATAGCCGCCTGAATCGAAGAGAAACCTTCGTCGGTGTCCTGGTTCACTACCGGCGCAAAGCTTTCGCCATCAGGATACTCATCGTCCAACCATGGGACATAGAGCACATTGTCAGACACCTTATCACCCTGACTACCGATATTGAAGGTGTTGCCCGCGTGCTCTGGCCCGTTGGCTGAACCCCACCAGTTATCGGTGGCATCCACCTCCACAGCCCCCGCTTGGTCTATGCCAGCAGCCGTGTTGTCGAAGATGTTGTTATAATGTGCCACTACTACGCTGGCGTCAGTCTCAAGGTAGCCAATGGCGATGCCCCAGGTATTGCCCGTAAGCGCGTTGCCCGTTATGGTAGCTTCCGTGCCAGACCCGTAGTAGTCCGTCACCAGAATGCCCGCGGATTCGGAAAAGTCCGACGCGACACCCAGGCAGTTCGTGATGGTGTTATCCGTGATAGTAGCGACCCCACCATAACCAACTTCGATGCCATAGTCCAGCCAGTCGCCCTCTCCCTTGCCGGTGTAGGTGTTACCTGTTACCAGGACGTTGTCGGCGCCTACCCAGACCCCCACTCTTTCGATGTCGGTGAAGGTGTTATTGCTGACTGTGGCGTTGTTGCCGTACACAACCACACCGAAGCCCATATACTTGCTAGATTTCATATTCTTGATTATGTTGTTGTCAAGGGTTCCGGTACCGGGATCGGTATAGCGCACACCGCCATAAAGATTTCCATCCCCGTCAAGCGTCACGTTGCTCAGGTTGAACTCACCCGCGTTTACCCTGAAAAGGTAAGAGTCAGTAAACCCTGGATCCGGCTTGATGATGGTGGTGTCCTTGTTTTCGCCGATGATGGTCAGGTCCTTGTCGATAATGATCTGTTGCACGTGAACATACGTGCCCGCCATCACCCCTACGGTATCGCCAGGGTCGGCTGCATCAATGGCATCCTGGATGCTGCTGAAAATCGTCGGAACCTTGATGCCACTGCCACGAACGACCACGGCGCGGTCGAAGGTGTTGTTGTCGAGGATGAGTTCGAGATCGAGGTCTCCGCTGTCGTCCTGAACCTGTACGGTGTTGCTGGTGAAAGTGTTGTCCTCAATGACAGCGTCCTCGATGCCATCCGCCGTATAGAGGCCGTCGCTGCAGCCCGTCATGTCGTTGTCGGTGACCGTCAGGTTGCTGGCGACATAGAAGTAAAGCCCCAAATCCACTTCCTCTATGACGTTGGCCTGGACAGCATTCTCGTCGATGATGCCCATCGTCGCCGCAATCTTGTCTGGATCACCTTCAAGCCCGATGACACCAATCTCTACGCCCGCTGAGTTCTCCCCACCATTTCCGATCACGGTATTGTCGAGGATTTGATTGCCCGATACATCCTCGCTGAAGTTCAACTGCTCATATGCGCCGTAACGCGTATCGAGGCATACTGTGATTCCGGCGCAGGTGAAGTCCTCGGCGGTTGCGGATGCCTCGATTGTGTTGTACTGGACGAGGTTATCGGAGCATGTGCGGTAACTCGGTGGAAGGGCGCCGAGGAAGATGCCTATACCTCCTCCGCCGGCAGCCACTGTATCAGCTATTATGTTGTTCGTTATTGTCCAGCCACTGCCTCCCCAGTTGGTAATTCCCTGCACTGTGTCATTTACCTCCAGGTCATCAATGGTTACACCATTCACACCCCGAGCGAAGACGGCAAAGAAGAAGCCGGCCCCCTCGTCATTGTTGACAGTGAAATTGGTTATCTCTGCACCATCGGCGCCGGCATCAAGCCTGAAAGCGGTAGTGTAAGCACCACCAACCTTGTAAGGCACTCCGCTCGTGATTACCGGTGTTTCGCCCGGATCTCCCGTAATCACTACTTGCTTATTCACGACAGCGCCGGCGTAGTCACCTGGTGCCACCATGATGGTATCGTCGGAAGACACCTGGTTGACTGCATGCTGGATGGTCCTCCAGGGATTCCACCAGGTGCCTGTGCCCGTCTCATCGCTCCCGGTGGTAGAAACGTAGTACGTCGTTCCCGGACTTGCCGCCACCGGCACTGCTATGATCAATGCCAGGCTTAGCGCCAGCACCGCGGCAAACAAAACAAAAGTCCTTTTCATCTTATTCTCCTTTCTTGTTTGTTATTTAGCTTTGCCTCACGAATATTCGAGGCTTTACTCCTTCGCCCAAGACCGACCCGTACCCCCTGTTGGGAAGGCACTCCATGAGTGAGGATGACCTCAATAGGGTCGGTCGTCGCCGCAGCTTGCTGCCATTTGCCGCAAATATACACGGCGTGATATAATAAACACGGTGGTGGTTGACCGACCATCGCCAAAACCAAAGAAGAGACCTGCTGCCGCAGGTCTCTTCCTAATTTAGTTCACATTTTCCCGTTCGCCCTATCCGGTGTTCCTGGTCTTTTTCGGGCACGCCCTGTCGAGATGACGACTTCTTGTCGTGAGTTAGGCTCAGCAATAGTGGACATGCCTGCGTCATCGCATTCACCAGCGCCCCTTGACCTATGGTTAACTGCTCAGTTGCCTGAATGCAGCGTATTTCCCTTGCTACGCCAACGAATGAGTCTTTCAGACTACGGTAATCATGGTATTATATGTTGGCGAATACAGTTGATAAGAATAACAGCTAGGGGAAAAAAAGTCAATACCCCTGCTGGTACTTATCACAAAGTCGGCAATCGGCTGGCTTCTGGCGAGCAAGTTCTGAATGAATTATGATTCACACAATGTGTAGGGGCATCAGTTCGGAGCAACAAGAAAAGAGCCGACCGCGCCTTGTGTTGAATGGCACGGTCGGCTCTTTAGTACGTTGGTTGTGGTCTCCTATGCTGAGACTATTCTCTCATACAACCTCACTGGTACGCTTCTCCTGTTCCCCATAAATCACCCGTGGCTTCGATTACCCAAACAATGGGGTCAACGAGAAGCTCCCTGACCAGGGTTTTCAAGAAGCTGTTTCCTGATAGCAGATTCACGATAGGGGGACTAATCCGGTGGTAATACAGGGAGACAAATTGGGAGCCCGCGGTGCTTTCCAGCAATACGTTGTCTCGGAACTCTCGCAGTACATCCAGCTGCTTAGCAGTGGAAGTGCCGAGGGCTGTGGTTGCGAAACAACAACCTCCGGGTTGGGCTGATGATTGTGTTGTGAATTGGTGAGTAGTACCCTCAACCACAGTTTCGTCATACTTGAGCTGCGCTTTATAATCATACTGAGTGCCAGAGCTGAGCGCGGTTTGCGACTTAGCATAGGTGCCACTTGCCGATTTGGACTCCCAGGCAGTATAAGACCAGGCAGAGTCAGCGGACTTCTTGTAGGCAAAGCGCACGTCCACGGAACTGAAGTCTCCCACAGTGAAGTTCATATTCAGAGTGGCTGAGCTGGTGGTTATGTCGGTGACAGCTTGTGTGGAAACCGTCGGGGACCCTGGAGGCAGTGCCTCGAAATGGGCTGTAACGGTTACGTTTTGAGCCGGCATGGTAAAGATAGTATTCTGGGCACTGGCATTTCCGAACCCACCTGCTGGCGCCGTCCAGTTCACAAACTGATAGCCCTGTGCGGCTACTGCTTCTATACTCACTTCTGCGCCTTCAGCGTAAGGCGAGTCATCGGTCAAATCAGTTGCCGTGCCGCCCACGTCCGGGTCTGCCGCCATGGTGAGCTCGTATAGTGCCTCCCCGCTCACGGTTATCGTGTTATCTCCGCCAGTGGGATTCACCACCCCGTCGGCAGTGACCGTGCCGTTGATAACATAGTCTCCCGGGTCAGCATCGAGCGGGACGGTGAGGGTATAGGTGATCGTCTTAGTCGCGCCCGCGCCTACTCCAAGCCAGAGCCACTCAATCGTGGGATAGTGAAGAATTTTTAGCACACCACCATCGTTGGTGCCTTCGGTGAACTCCCACCCATCGGGAACGATTTCTTGCAGTGCGAAGCCCTTGTCCTCGGCCAGGAGGCTCGTGAACTCAACCGTAATGTCTACCTCTCCTCCGGGCTCTACCACCTGTGGGTCTATAGTGCGAGACGAATCAGCCGTCGGCGCCGCCAGAACAACACTGAAAAGCGAAAGAAGAAGTATCACTGCTACCATGGCCGAAGTAACTGCCGTTCTTATCTTCATGTCCCTCATTTTGTCGCCTCCTTTTCAAACTTCTGAAGCATCTGTTTCTCATTCCTCCTTCATGTAGCAAGCCACTCGTCAACAAGGTCCAGCAGCTCGGGCGTTGTAATGGGGTCCTCGAAACACTGCGGAGCCGCATCCACGAGCCAGTCGTCCACAGCGGCAAGAAGTTCAGTAGTAGTGAGCTCATCTGGGTTGCCTTCTAGACCCCGATAGTATTCCCCGATGTTTGCGTACAGAGGAGTGTGGACGCACGTTCCATTGAGGCACGTATCAACGGTGCAGGGGTCCCCATCATCGCAGTCTTGATACCACTCGCTCTCCGGAATCACGTCTTCCACACATGTCCCATTCAAACACGAGAAGTCATGGAAGTCACGTGTCCGCCAGACGCTGTCTCCAACACAG
>Ga0154672_129_pt1 | contig 38911 bp, 40 predicted proteins | sample Rifle2008BG13ft_FD_116101 | JGI IMG/M metagenome (GOLD analysis project Ga0154672, IMG submission 116101) | Chloroflexi bacterium RBG_13_51_36
TGCTCACCATTGCCGACGTCCCCGGTTACCTGCCGGGTAAGGACCAGGAATGGCTGGGAATAATAAGGCACGGGGCCAAGGTTCTGTGGGCTTACTCCGAGGCCACGGTTCCCAAGATCACTCTGGTCATTCGCAAGGACTACGGAGGCTCATATCTGGCTATGTGCAGCAGGGACCTGGGCGCTGATTTTGTCTTCGCCTGGCCCACAGCGGAGATTGCAGTGATGGGGGCTGAGGGGGCTACGCCCATTATCTTTCGCAAGGAAATAGATGCTGCGGCGGATCCTGAAGCCAAGGAACAGGAGAAGATTCGGGAATATCGTGACCTCCTGTATAATCCCTACATTGCCGCCTCACGGGGATATGTGGACGAGATTATTGCTCCCCGGGACAGCCGCCGCAAGATAATCAAGGCCCTGGAAATTCTCGCTACTAAACAAGAGACGAGACCTCCCAAGAAGCATGGGAATATCCCCGTGTAATGACGTCTAACAAGGGGACAGCGTTGCTATTGCCATCGGCTGCTATCCCAGGAAGCTCGAAATCAGTCCAGGGGTCCAGCTGAGGGCTGGAACCTATGAACAAACTCAAAAATTGAAGCGCCGTAATGCTCGTAGTGGCGGAAAGGAGATAATTTGTGAATGCGCTGAGAAAAAGTCTCATCCCGGCCAAAGACTTGACCGCTGATAAGGTGAAGACAAGGCCCAAAGCTAAGAGCCCGGTCAGAATCTGTGACACCACCTTTCGTGACGGGCACCAATCCACGGTTGCCACCAGGATGCGGACCGAGGACATGGAATGGATGGCTGCCGAAATGAACAAGTGCGGCTTCTATTCCATGGAGGTCTGGGGCGGGGCAACATTTGACGTAGCCCATCGCTTTTTGGGTGAAGACCCCTGGGACAGGCCCCGCAAGTTGAAGAGATTCATGCCCGATACTCAACTTCAGATGCTTCTGCGGGGACAGAATCTGGTCGGTTATCGCAATTATCCCGACGATCTGGTGGACGCGTTTGTAGAACAGGCCGCCGAGGTCGGCATCGATATTTTCCGCGTTTTCGATGCTGTGAATGATGAACGCAATCATGAGCGCGCTGCCAGGGCAATCAAGAAATGCGGCAAGCATTATCAGGGGGCCATATGTTACGCGCTAACCCAGCCCAGGATGGGCGGGCCCATCTATGACCTGGAATACTTTGTTAAGAAAGCCCTCATTCTCCAGGACATGGGCGCCGATTCCATAGCTATCAAAGACCAGGCCGGCCTTATCTCTCCTTATGATGCCTATGAACTAATCAAGGCCATCAAGGAGAACCTGAAAGTGCCGGTCAACCTCCACACCCACTATACGACCGGGCAGGGGTCCATGTCTCTGCTGAAAGCCATCGAGGCCGGTGTTGACATTATCGACACCGCTCTGTCTCCCTTCGCCTTGCGCTCCTCGCATCCCGCCGTCGAACCGCTCGTAGTTGCTCTATACGGCACAGATAGGGACACCGGGCTCGATATTGAGCAGCTCTTCAAGTGCGGCCAGATGCTGGAACAGATAGCGCCTAAATACAGGGATTTTCTGGATACGTCAGCGATGTCGATCATAGATACCGGAGCGCTGGTGCATCAAATTCCAGGCGGCATGACCACCAACCTGGTGGCTCAGCTCAAACAAATGGGTGCCCTGGACAGGCTGGCCGAGGTGCGGCAGGAGACTGCCAGGGTCAGGGAGGAACTTGGCTATCCGTCTTTAGTCACGCCTACGAGCCAGATTGTTGGCGTCCAGGCGGTACAGAACGTCCTGCTCGGGCGCTACAAGGTTGTCTCCAACCAGGCGAGGGAATATATATCCGGGGGCTATGGCAGACCGCCGGCCCAGATCGACCCCGATATCCAGAAATCTATTCTCAGGGATAAGGAGCCTATCACCTGCCGTCCGGCAGACCTGCTCGCTCCTGAACTGGAGAAAGCCGGGGAGGAATCGAAGGAATTTGCCAGGAACATTCAGGACGTCCTCACTTACGCTCTTTTCCCTGCTACCGGGGCACGCTTCTTGAAGTACAAGTATGGTATAGACAAGACCATCCCGGACGAGTGGAAGCCGCCCTATGCGCCTAAGACCCTTGAGGAAGTGAAAAAAGAGGACGAGCTTATCGCTCAGGTCAAAGCCGGCAGGCTGAAAGGAACTTAAGGAAGACATATCTCCGAATAAGAGCAAATCTTCAAATTTTTCGTCGAAAGTGCTAAAGTAGATACACATGTTTCGGAAAACTCTCTCGCTTTCGCGAGATCCCCGAGACCCCCGAGAAGGCCAATTGAAAAGAAGGGAGAAAAGGCAGAAGTCCTGTTCTTAATCATGCTGGCCTCACGGCGTCGAAGTAATAGGACTGGAAAGGAATTGTCGTTGCGAGGAGCGTAGTGACGAAGCAATCTCGGAGATTGCCGCGCTCCCGCCTGCCAAGCCTTGACGGGCAGGTCGCTCGCAATGACATTAGGCAAAAAAGATGAGGGAAATCAAAGCCAGTGATATAACGAGCACCGTAGCCCGCCTGTTTGAGCACTCCTGCCATTATCTGCCCCCGGATGTCGTAGCTGCATTGAAGCAAGCAAAAGAAAAAGAGAAATCTCCTGTTTGCCGCGATGTGCTGGACAGAATCCTGGAGAACGCAAACATCGCCGGGAAGGAGCAAATTCCTCTCTGTCAGGACACCGGCGCCGCCGTGGTCATGCTGGAGCTGGGCCAGGAGGTGCATATATCCGGCGGCGACCTTTACGCCGCGGTCAACGAAGGCGTGCGCCAGGGATATGATAAGGGCTATTTGCGTAAGTCCATAGTCAACGGGCCCTGTTTTGCCAGGGTGAACACCAAAGACAACACGCCCGCCATGATTCATACCGATATAGTCCCCGGCGACAAGCTGAAAATCAGCGTGCTGCCCAAGGGAGGCGGCTCGGAAAACTGTTCCCGTCTGACTGTCCTGTCTCCGTCTCAGGGACGGCAGGGAGTCATAGACTTTGTCGTCAAACTCGTCGGCGAGGTCGGCAGCAATCCCTGTCCGCCGGTCATCATCGGCGTCGGCATAGGCGGGACGACGGACCAGACCATGTTTATCGCCAAGAAGGCGCTGTTGCGCAAAGTTGGCGAACCCAATCCCGACCCGGAGGTTGCCGCTCTGGAGAAGGAGATTCTGGAAAAGGTCAGTAATCTGGGCATCGGTGCCATGGGCTACGGCGGCACGGTGACCGCTTTAGCAGTCCATGTGGAAGCATTCCCCTGCCATATCGCCAGCATGCCTGTAGCAGTCAACATGCAGTGCTGGTGCGATCGCCATGAGGAAGCAGTCCTGTAGAGATTGGTGGAGCCCAGGAGCCTTGCGGCTCTTTGGAGATGCTTGTTAAATTGAAATTCGGACTAGCGGGTGGTTTGAAACATGACTAAGAAGGCGTCTGTAACCATTTCGCCCAAGAAGTCACGCCGCGAGTTCATAAAGAAGGTCAAGGAGCTCAGCGGACAGAACCTTCAGCTATGTTACCAGTGTGGCATGTGTACCGGAAACTGTCCCGCCGCTGCCAATATGGACGTATCCCCTCGCCGCATCATCGAGCTGGCGCGGTTAGGATTGGAGGAGGAAATTGCCGGTTCCAGGACTGTCTGGGTTTGTGCCTCCTGTCTTGCCTGTGCCGTCAATTGTCCCAGAGGGTTCGACCTGGCCAGGGTGATGGAGGCGATAAGGCTTCTCACCCTGAGGAAGAATGTTGACCGGGTACGCCCCGAGGACATTCCACCGCAGGAACGCGGCGACCTCCCTCAAATAGCCATGGTCAGCGGCTTGAGGAAACTTACCGGCTAGATAAGTAAAAGATGAGCCTTGCTTATTATCCCGGCTGCACTTTGAAGACCAGGGCCAGGAACCTGGAGGAGCCGGCTGTGGCTTCCATGGAAGCTCTGGGATTGAAGCTGGACGAGGTCCCCAGATGGAACTGCTGCGGCGCAGTCTATTCTCTGGCCGACGATGACTTAATCCATCAGGTAGCGCCTGTCCGCAACCTCATTCGTGTGAAAAAGCAGGGAAAGAGCGAGCTGGTTACACTGTGCGCCTTTTGTCTCAATACCCTGAAGAGGGCCAATCTCTTGATGAAACAGGATGTGGCCAAAAGGGATACTCTCAATGACTTCATAGATGAAGGGATAGACTACGGCGGGGAGGTGAAGGTCCTGCATCTCCTGGAGGTGTTGAGGGACCGGATAGGATGGGAAGCTCTTTCCCGGAAGGTGAAGCTCCCTCTGCATGGGTTGAGAGCAGCCCCCTATTATGGCTGCACTCTGCTTCGCCCTAGAGAAATAGCTATAGATAATGTAGAAAACCCTACCGTCCTGGGGGACTTTCTTAGGGCTCTCGGGGCCGGTCCCGTTGATTTTCCTGAGTCAACGAGGTGCTGCGGTTCTTATCAGGTGGTAAGCAGTCCCGGTGATATTGCTGAATATGCGCGGCCTATCCTGAACTCGGCATTGAGTCATGGGGCGGAAGCCCTGGTCCTCACCTGCCCTTTGTGCGATTACAACTTGGGCCGGGGGCAGAAGGAGTTGATTAAGAAAGGGAGCGGATTCAAGGAGATGCCGCTAATCTATTTCACGCAGCTTCTGGCTCTTGCCCTGGGGCTTGGTCCTCAGGCATGTCATTTTGAGCTGAATCACGGCGGCCCGGAATCGCTTCTCAAGGAGAAGAACCTTCTTCCTCAAACTAGAAGCGTTCAATTGATTGAGGGTTAACAATGAGTGCCAAACAGACAAAGAAGAAATCAGCAGCGACAGCAGTCAAACACAGAGCAAAGGAAACGGCAGCGACGGCAGTTAAAGAGAAGAAACAAATAGCGGCCAGGCTGATCCCCATCTATATCATGGGCAAGCGCTATGAAGTTCCCGAAGGCCTCACCATTATGAAGGCCATGGAGTATGCCGGCTACATACTCATCCGGGGCTGCGGATGCCGTGGGGGCACCTGCGGCGCCTGCGGTACGTTCTATCGCAAGCCCGGTGACTACAAATTGCAGGTGGCGCTCGCCTGTCAGAAGACGGTCGAGCCGGACATGTACATAGCCCAGATTCCCTTCTTCCCTGCCAACCGGGCCGCGTATGACTTTGCCGGACTGACCGCCGCCCCCGAAGAGGTTTTTAAGCTGTATCCCGAGCTATTCCGCTGTGTGGCCTGCAATTCCTGCACCAAGGCCTGCCCCCAGGGGATAGAGGTCATGGACGCTATCTCGGCCTTGAAGCAAGGCAATATCACTGTGGCCGCTCAGCTTAGCTTTGATTGCATTCAATGCGGCTTATGCACCAGCCGCTGCTTCGGAGAACTGGCGCAATATCATATGTTCCAGCTGGCGCGGAGGATTTATGGGGCCAGGATTATCCCCCGGGCGGAACATTTGGCCGGGATAGTAAAAGCAGTTAACGAAGGGAAGTACGACCGGTTTCTGGACGAGTTGAAGGGGACGAAGGAGGCTGAGCTAAAAAAGCTGTACCAGGAACGTGAGATAGAGCCGATGGCGGCCGGGGAGGATTGGAAACCGAAGGATTCAAGGTACCTGTAGGAGGCGAGATGAGTTACTTAGGATATCCGGATTTCTTCGAGCCCTATATTAAGAAGGTAGAGCAGACCAGGCCTGCCCGTGTGGAAAAGAGGAAGAAAGGGGAAGAATTTCAGTTCATGTCCTTGCAGGAAAGGCAGGACATGTTGAAATATCACCCGGATTATAAGGAAGAAGGCAGGAGGGAGATAAAGATCGGCCCGAGCAAGGGGTACAGGATCGCCCACGAGTTTGTCGACCTGCTGGAAGCCAGGAGCAGGGTTGACCCCGACAAAGTGGACCTGTCCGGGGTTGATTATGAGACCGATGTCCTGGTTATCGGCGGCGGTGGGGCTGCTACCGTGGCTGCCCTCATCGCCGAGGAAAACGGCGCTCAGGTCCTTATGGCTACCAAGCTCCGCCATGGCGATTCCAATACCATGATGGCTGAGGGCGGGATCCAGGCCGCTTCAAAGGGAGAGAAGGACTCTCCTTACTATCACTATCTGGATGTGCTGGGGGGAGGACATTTCAAGAACGACCCGGACATCGTGGCCGCTTTCGTTAAGCAGGCTCCCGATGCCCTCCGGTGGCTGGAAGGCCTGGGGGTTATGTTCTCCAAGTCTCCCGATGGCCGGCTGGGGGCCATGCACGGAGGGGGGACATGCCGCAAAAGGATGCACTACTGCGCCGACCTCAGCGGAATGGAAATCATGCGCACGGTGCGCGACGAAGCCCGCAATAGGAAGGACATCAGGGTCCTGGAGTTTTCCCCGGCTGTGGAGCTTATCCTCAATGAGCACGGTCAGTGCGCCGGAGCGGTGCTCTACAACATGGAGACCGAGGAGTATCTTGTCGCCAGGGCTAAGGCGGTGATTCTGGCCACAGGCGGTTCCGGCAGGCTCCACGTCCAGGGTTTCATGACCACCAACCATTACGGTGCCACTGCCGACGGTATCGTCTTGGGCTACAGGGCAGGTGTGCCTTTGTCTTTCCTGCATACTGTTCAATATCACCCCACGGGGGTTGTCTTCCCGGAGCAGATAGAGGGGTGGCTCATTACCGAGAGGTTCCGGTCGGAGGGGTCGGACATTGTGAATGTCCACGGGGAGAAATTCGTCAACGAGCGCGAGCCCCGGGATGTGGAATCATCGCGTTTTATCAAGGAATGCGTGGACGGCAAAGGCGTCCCCACTCCTACCGGCAAGGTAGGGGTCTGGCTAGATTCCCCCATGCTCGATATTCTCCACGGCGAGGGCAGGGTGCGGACCGCCTTTGTCGGCAAATGGAAGGTGTACGACCGCCTGGGGATTGATATATCCAAAGCGCCCATGCTGGTCTATCCCACGCTCCATTATCAGAACGGCGGACTTAAGGATAACGCCGAATGCGAGACTGCCCTGCCCGGGCTTTATGTTTCCGGGGAAGTGACCGGCGGACTGCACGGGGAAAACAGGCTGATGGGCAACTCGCTTATGGATATTGTGGTATTCGGCAGGATTGCCGGTAGAAATGCTGCCACGTTCGCCAGAGAGAAAGCCAGAGATGGAGAGCTGACCCTGAAGCACGTGAAGGCATATCTCAAAGAGCTCAAGGATGCCGGGGTCGTAACCGATAGGGTAGCCCCCATGCTCCTGCCCGACTACACCACGTCCCAGGTAAAGGAAAAGCAGCTTACCGTGAGTTACCTGGGCACCCTGAGGTAAATGACGATCCCCCTCTTAGGATAAGAGGGGCTAGGGGAGTTACGAATGTAGTACGAGGCTCCTGCCCGTCAGGCCTTGGCATTCGGGCCTTTGGCGTCGGCGGGCGGGGGGTTACGAACCCCCTCTCCCTCGAAGGGAGAGGGCTAGGGTGAGGGTGCAGTTATGTAATGCGAGGCTCCCGACAGTGCCCCTCTTAAGGTAAGAGGGGTTAGGGGAGTTATGAATAAACAGTACGCCCCGGAAGGGTCGCACTACAGACAGTCCCCCTCTTAAGGCATGTCCTGAGCGAAGTCGAAGGATCAGAGCGGCCAGGGGAGTTATGAGCAACTAAGAACAGAGGTGACAACTATGGCAAAGAAAATCACGCTTCCGTTAAACGACGAAATCCTGAAAGACCTCAAGGCCGGGGACAATCTCCTGCTCACCGGCGTCATCTACTCTGCCCGCGACGCTGCTCACAAGAAGATGGTTGAAGCTCTCGACCAGGGAAAGCCGCTGCCCTTTGATATCAAGGGGGCAACCGTGTATTACATGGGGCCCAGCCCGGCCCGGCCGGGCAAAGTAATCGGCTCGGCCGGTCCCACTACCAGCGGCAGGATGGACGCCTATGCCCCCCGCCTGATTGCCGAAGGACTCAAGGGCATGATCGGCAAGGGCCTGCGGTCCAAAGCCGTGAAAGATGCCATGGTCAAACACAAGGCGGTTTATCTGGGGGCGATAGGTGGTGCCGGCGCCATAATCTCCAGGAGCATCAAGAAGGCAGACGTGGTAGCCTACGAAGAGCTTGGCGCTGAAGCCCTTCGCCGCCTGGAGGTGGAGGACTTCCCCGTAACCGTCGTAAACGACATCCACGGCGGCGACCTCTACGAAGAAGGCAAAGCCAGATACCAGGTCAAAGCCGGCTGAGTCAGGGGCAAGGCTCCTTTTCCCCGGTGGTACGTCAAATGGCAGTAGGATTAACTAATCACGTCTGGACTATTGGAGAGATGGCGAGACTCACAGACGAGAGGCAAAGCTAGGACCTTGTTCTAAGTCCTGGAACTTGCGTGCCGCGCTTTCAAAGAAATATCCAGGTCGAGAGCATGTGCAACCTTGAGAAACGTGCTAAGCGTAGTGTTATGAGCACCATTTTCCAGTCTGGATATGGCAGGTTGCTTTGTTCCAATAATCTCGGCCAGTTGTGCCTGGCTAATCTGTAATTGGTTTCTACGCTCTATTATGCTGCGTATAATCTTATACTTTGGCCTTAAGGCATCATATTCCTTGCGAATGCCGGGCCTTTTAAGTAATTCCGCCTCAAATTCTTCGTAATTCGTAGCCTTTTTGTTTATCACTTAAATACTCCCTACACATATTCCCGATGTATAGTACAGCATAGTAAGTATATAACACATATGTTATATTGTCAACACCTCGCTTTGTAGTCATTCATTCTGTCAATTGCCAGACACATATCATTCTCCGGTATCTTGTTCCTCTTTTTCTTAATGGCATGTAGTAGAACGAACTTTCTTCCGGTATGTGCAAAGAAGTATATGCGATATATATCCGAACCATGTTTAATTCTGAGCTCTCTAATGCCAGATTGTCCCATCTTGTCAACGTACGGCATGCCGAGCGCGATATTGAATTCTCTTAATAGCCTAAGTACATGTATGATTTCCGCTATTGCGCCATTAGATTGTCCCAAAATGAAGTCTTTGACGGGCTCGTTACCTCTCTTATCCATGTAGAAGACAACGTGCCAATCCATGTCGGTTATTATTCTGGGTTTCAAATTGACCCACTAGCCAAATCTGCAATATACGTGCTAATGCCCAGCACTGCTGCGTGGCAGCCAGTACCCCTCTTAAGATAAGAGGGGTTAGGGGAGTTATGAAGAAAGGCACGACCCTGAAGGGTCGCACTACAGATAATCCCCCTCTCAAGACCAGAGGGGCCAGGGGAGTTACGAACGAGGATGTACTGCGAGGCTTGAAACGTCGGAAACCATCAACCATCAACCAGAAATCCTATTTCATTCTGCTTTTCGGTATTTTGATGGCGAAACGACATCTTGCATCGCCTTTCAGCGGTGTTTCCAGCAGTTCGACTTCCACCGGTTCGCCGAAGATTGCGTCGAAATGGAGTTTCTCAAAGCCGGCGCTGCAATAGCAGAAGGTGGCTGGTATCCTGGGCTTGCCGTCGCGCAGGGCCGTTCTGACAAGCTGGCAGTGGCACGCATAGTACTTCCTCATTGTAGGGTCTTTTTCTTTCAGGAATTTCCCGGGGGCATAGGGTATTTTGGTCTTGTAGACCCTGTCGCCCTGTCTCACCCCGGTGCATATTTCCTGATTGCCTCTCACGAACTCCACGACTTTGGGAGTGATCTCCTGTTCGAACCACGGTCGTCCTTCTCTCATGCAGTCTTCCAGCTCCTCGATAAGCCTCTCATGTTCGCCCTTGAGATACTCGTCGATGCTGGCAGACTTTTCAAAACGCTCCTTGCTGTCCTTGAACGCCTCAATGGGGATGTTGTGGTAGTTCCAGGTGAGAATGTCCCTGCACGTCCGGGCTGGCAACTCGGCTTCCATTCTATCCAGAATCGTCTTGGTCAGCTTCGGGTAGCTGTCTTGTGGCGAACCCAGAGGCGGCATCCCCAAATCATGAAAGACCCTCCGGTGGGCGGCCTTTCCGGCCATCGTCGCCAGTCTTTTACCGATTGCGGGCAACACGTCTGCAGCGCCCAGAAGCCCGGTGAAGTAGATGTACAGGTCGTTTTTCTTCGCAACATAGCAGTAACGGGCGATGGCGACCAGTCTGTCCTTCGAGTTCTTGCCTTCCTCTATGAGCAGGGAAATGTAGTCCCTGGGTACATCCAGGCCGGCGGATTTGAGCGTAAGCTTCCTCTTCCTCAGATACTTCTCGAATTCCTTCACCGCCGCTACTGAGGACTCTATTCCTGTCGCACTTAGTTTGCGCCCTTTGAGAAACTTCCTGAACGCGTTTTCCTTCAATTCACCCCTTCCTCTTCCGCCATTATACCCTGTTTTGTAGGCATTCCTAGCGCGAGCGGTAGCCTACCACGTCGTTGCCGGCCCCTCCTCCACCTCACTGTCATTGCGAGGAGCCGCAGGCGACGTGGCAATCTCACCTTGATTCTCTCTCCCCTGGCGGGAGAGAGTTAGAGTGAGGAGGACCGACTGTCATTTGGGTTTGTCTGATTTTTGCTTTTTGACTTTTGTCCAGGGTTTCCCCTTCCGTGCTTTTCTGATTGACGCCCGGCTTTCGGGGTGCTAAATTCTGCTCCGTGTCTAAGAGCTGGGGCAAGGTTGGTATTGCAGTAGGCTTTCTCTTGTTGTTCGCCGGAGCCCTGGATGTACGGCAACATTACGGACTTTGGGCCGCATCTTCAATCCTGTTTGGCCTGTTCCTTATTCTACTTGGCGCTAGCTTTGTTGGCGGTGGCCCGCGTCAAAAAACCACACGCCGCGTGAGCTTTGGCTTCCTCGGAGGTGCGCTAGTTCTTCTGGCCATCGCATTGGCGCTCTTCCGATCTTAAACTTCGATACAAAAAGCACAAGAATATCTTCAATTTCCTTTGTTGTCCCGGTCGTGGCCGGCGCCATAGTTCCCAGGAGCATCAATGCACCGCGAGATAGACAACCCCCCTCTTAAGATAAGAGGGGTTAGGGGAGTTATGAAAGGAGCCCCTTCCCCCTGTCATTGCGAGGAGCCGCAGGCGACGTGGCAATGTCTGTAGTACGAGACTTCAGCCTCGTGTTTCCCTCCGAGAATCTCTCTCTTAGGACAAGAGGGATCAAGGGAGTTACGCTTGAAGCGCTAGGCTCCTGCGCGCCGCTATTCAAAGCACTTGAATGAGCGTGCGAAATGTCATACACTTGTAAGTTTATGGGCGCCCGTTTCACAACAATTTCACGATGGTCGTCCTGAAATTTGGCAAGACAAACAGCAGAACAACGCAGGGAAAACACCCTGCAGGATATCGGTCGGTGAAGGGGCGGGACAGATTGTCCGGTTGGATCACCGGGGCATAAATCCCGTCCTTTTCACAACTTAGGAGGTGCCAAATGGGCTCGGTATGCTCATTTAAAGCTGGTTTCCATGATAAAGAACAGCTGGGGAACAAGGGGGCGAACCTTGTTATCATGACCCGGTTGGGCCTGCCGGTCCCGCCGGGTTTCGTGATATCCATCGAAGCCTACAAGAAATGGAAAGACACGGGCATCCCCCCTGAATCGGAAATCAGGCAATCGCTGAGTGCCCTGGAGGAGGAAATGGGGCGCGCGCTGGGCAAGGGGTTGGAAGTATCGGTCCGCTCTTCGGCCTCGGTGTCCATGCCCGGGATGATGGATACATTGCTCAATATCGGAGACTATGCCGGTGTACAGGCGGCCATACGCCGTATATTTGAGTCCTGGGACAACCTGCGGGCCGTGGAATACCGGCGTCTGAACAACATACCCGCGACACTCGGCACCGGGGCCGTAGTCCAGGCTATGGTCTACGGCAATCGCGATGATAATTCGGGCACCGGGGTGGCCTTTTCGCGTGACCCCAGCACCGGCGCCCGGGGCCTTTTCGGCGAGTACCTCGCAGGGGCGCAGGGAGAAGCCATCGTTTCCGGAACGCACACGCCGGAGCCGTTAGCTGCCCTGAGGTCAGCCATGCCGGGGATTTTCGAAGAGCTGGCCGCGATAGCCGATAGGCTGGAGCGTCATTTTTGTGATATGCAGGATATCGAGTTTACGGTTGAGTCGGGAAAATTATACATTCTCCAGACACGTTCGGGTAAAAGGAGCGGTCACGCAGCAGTAAAAATCGCCATCGATATGGTCAATGAGGGCATTATTACGCCGGAAGAGGCCGTCATGCGCGTCACAACCGATGATATCCGCGGCATGCTGCATAAACGGCTCAAGGCGGGGGACTACCAGCCTTTTGTCAGAGGATTGAACGCAGCGCCGGGCGCCGCCGCGGGGAAGATCGTATTCGACGCTAATGGTGCCCTGGCCATGGCCCGTAAGGGCGAGCGTATCATTCTGGTGCGTCCCGAGACCAACCCGGATGACATCCGGGGCATAGCCGCCGCCGTCGGAGTGCTGACCAAGCGCGGCGGCCTGACCTCTCACGCTGCTATCATCACCCGCGGCATGGGCAAGCCCTGCGTCTGCGGCGCTGGGGGCATCGCCATCGACCTCGAGGCCCGGCAATTGACCGCCGGAAATGTCACGCTCCACGAAGGGGACGAGATAACGGTTGATGGTACTGCCGGCGCCGTGTTTGTGGGCGTTCTCCCGATGGAAGATGCCAGCATGACACCCGAACTCGAGACGTTATTAAGCTGGGCGGACGGTTTCAAACGGCTCGGCATAAGGGCCAACGCCGACACGCCGGAAATGGTCCTGCAGGCGAGAAACCTGGGTGCGGAAGGCATCGGCCTGTGCCGTACGGAACGCATGTTTAATGCCCCCGAAAGGCTCTCGGAGATCCGTGACTTTATCCTGGCCCGCAGCAGTGCCGAGCGCTTGGTGGCTGTTTCGCACCTGCTCAAGCTGCAGACCCAGGACTTCGCCGCCCTCTTCCGCGAGCTCAAAGGCCTGCCCATCGTCATCCGCCTGCTGGACCTGCCCTTGCATGAGTTCCTGCCGGCCGAAGGCACGGTCACCGACCCGCGAGTCAAGGAGCGAATCGAGGAACTCAAGGAGACAAACCCTATGCTGGGCCACCGTGGGGTCAGGTTGGCCATCACCACTCCCGAGATTTACCAGATGCAGATACAGGCCATCGAACGGGCCAGGAAGCAGGTGCCCGCCGATGTTTCTATTATGGTGCCCCAGGTAATCACTTCACAGGAAGCGCTGAACGTCAAGCAGTTGCTCAAAGGTTCGAAGGCGAAATTCGGGGTCATGATGGAGACGGTACGGGCCTGTATGCGCGCCGGCCACCTGGCTGAAGAGGTGGATTTCTTCTCGTTCGGGACCAACGACCTCACCCAGGCAGTCTTCTCGTTCAGCCGCGAAGATGCCGAAAAAAAGTTCCTTACGACATACCTGGAAATGGGCATACTGCGTGATAATCCCTTTCAGGTGCTTGATGTCAAGGGCGTGGGGCGGCTGATGGAGACCGCCATATTCTGGGCGAGACGCGCCAAGAAGGACATAGAAATAGGTGTCTGCGGCGAGCAGGCCGGGGAGCCGCGGTCGGTCGAATACCTGCACGGAATCGGTGTTGACTATGTAAGCTGCAGCCCGTTCCGCATACCCATCGCCAGATTGGTGGCGGCGCAGACCGCTATCAAGGGCAAAGACAGGGTATCACAGGTCGCGTCCGCCACATGAAAAAGCGCCCGGCCCCTTCTTGGCATTTTGAGCCTACATTGTCATTCTGAGCGGAGCGAAGAATCTCATCCTTTAGCCATCTCTCCCCTGGCGGGAGAGACTTGGAGTGAGGGGTATCAACTGTCCTTTGGATTTTGAACTTGATTTGATATTTGTGCTTTGACATTTGAGCTTCATCCGGTTTCCCTAGCCTCTAACCCCCGCTTGCCCCTGGTCCCTGGTCCCTGGTCCCTGGTTCCTAGCCTCTAGTCTCTAGTCTCTAATCTCCAGTCTCCAGTCCCTAGCCCCTGGTCCCTGGTCCCTGGTTCCTAGCCCCTAGTCTCTAGTCTCTAATCTCCAGTCTCCAGTCCCTAGCCCCTGGTCCCTGGTCCCTAGTCTCCAATCTCTGATCACCAATCACCAATTACTGACTCCTGACCCCTGACTACTCTCTTCTTGTCATTTTGACTTTTGTCCAGGGTTTCCCCTTCCTTAGTACTTCGGTCCACAGCCAGAACGCGTCGCTGTAAACGTGACTGACTTCCGTGGTAACCGGGCAATGCGGGTTGTATGTTTGGCAGATTTGGCTTATGATAGACAGCGGAGGCAAGCAAGATGAAATTTGAGCGGATTACTGTTAACCCCGAACAGATATGGGTGGTGTCCCCTGCGTCAGGGGGCTGCGCATTCCTGTGGCTACTATTGTGGGCATGGTGGCTGAAGGGATGAGCGAAGCTGAAATCCTTCGAGCCTACCCGGACCTCAAAAGAGAAGATATCCGTGAAGCGTTGCGCTATGCTGCCGAAGCGGTCAAGGAGCGGGAGCTGCCGCTAGTAGCGCCATGAAGTTTCTGGTGGATAATGCCCTGTCGCCGCTAGTCGCCTCTGGACTGCCTTTTCTCTTAGCCAATCTGGCGAGCCTCCGGAGAAGCTTAGAAGAGGGCAGCGTTGTGGTTCTTGAGGATACGCGGATTCGCCTGCGGTCTCTGCCGGTAGGCGGTGGGGAAACGGCGGCAACTTGAAGAAAGAATTCACCGGACGTTATGGTCTGCCCTGCAGTCTTTGAGCTTAGCCCTCAGTGTTCCTCACTCGCGCTCGGAACAGCCTCTGCAATCGCTCCCTCTGTCATTGCGAGGAGCCGGGCGACGCGGCAATCTCTCGCTCCTCCTCTTAAGGTAAGAGGAGTCAGAGGAGTTATGAATGTAGTGCGAGGCTTGAAACCTCGGAAACCACCCAACCATCAACTATCAACTATCAACTATCAACTATCAACTAACCCCTAGTTAGGTTAGTGAATGTAGGAGGCCTGTGGTATAATTCTGAAGGGGAAAAATGGCAAAGGCTAAGTACCTTACTGACGAAAGAGGCAAGAAGACAGCAGTTCTCCTGGATATCAGGGAGTATCAGCGATTCTTGCAGCGATTAGAAGAACTAGAAGATGCTCTTAGCTTGGACGAAGCGATCCGGACCGCACAGAGTTTTAGGGACTATGGCGAAATTAGAGCTGAGTTGAAGCAAGAAGGGCGATAAACTCAACAAACCCGCCTGAAGCCTGAGGACATCACGCCTGCCTAAACTTCTTGACGGAATCTGCAACCCATATGTTCTCAATCAGAGCCTAAACATTGACAATTGACGCTTAGCAGCGATAATTCTATGAGCTGTCCTTGTCCTTTGTAACTGCCTAGGCTATAATCTCATGACTGCCGATTCTCAATGAGGGGATTTTTGATGTCGGGGAAGCTTCAATGGCATCATGCTGGGGGTAAGCTCCGCGAGCTTGGTCCTGCGTCAGTTAGCGACGCCGAGCTCCTAGCCATCCTAATCTCGCCTGGCGTCAAGGACAGGCCAGCAGCAAAAATCGCCGAGGACGTTTTAGCCAAATTCGGCTCCTTCAAAGGAATGGCAAATCAGCCCTTGAGCAGATTGCTAGAGATAAAAGGACTCGGCGAGGTTAAAGCTATTAGAATTGCCGCCGCCTTTGAAATTGCCCGGCGCATCGTAAACGAGGTCTTGAAGGAACATGAGAAAGACTAAGCCAGGACAGGTCAGGATTCCCAGCCCATTTGATACGACTGCTAGCAAAACCGAACGGTCAGCAGTGGCTGTCCTGATGCACTGGATGCGCCAGATTATTGAGAAGGAAAATCTGGATTTGGGGCTTCCCGATGTTGATACGTCCGGTGCTGATAGGAAGTCCCCCGATACTATCATCTACGAGTCCCGGCGCAGCCAGAATGTGCTCTGTGTCATTGAAGCCAAACCCCCTTACTATGATGTTCTGGACTATGAGCAACTGAAAAAGCCCGCTTGGGAAAAAGCCAATAACCGGCGCGCCAAATATTTCGCCACCGCTAACTTTCAAGAGTTAGTCTGGTTCAATACCGAAAAGGCTAATGCCTTAAGACCACCTGAGGAGCAGGTTGTTGATAAGTATCACCTTTCCGAACTTGAGGACCTCAATTTCATTGAAGAGACAAGATACAAAGAAAGTATCATTAAGCAACTGGAAAGGTTTCTGACCAAGCTTTATGCCGTCCACACTGGCAAAGAGCCGGAACCTAAGCAGGCAATAGACGAATTCCTAATTTATCGACTCCACGATAAAGTAAGGAGACTCTCCCGCTATTACGCTCCCTTGATTGAAGACCAATGCCATAAGGATAAAGCTTTCTCCTCCACACTCGGCAGGTGGTTTAATGACCAGAGCTGGAGTTTTGCGTGGCATCCCCAAGACTTTGACAAAGCGGCACGGCAGACGGCTTATCTGTTGGTGAACAAAATCCTTTTCTATGACCTCCTCCAGGCTAAGCGCCCCGAAAAGCTCGACCCGCTGCAAATTCCCCAGGGCTTAACCAAAGGGGCACAGCTTCAGAAGATACTGCAGAGCTTCTTTGATGAAGTCCTCGACATAGACTACGAAACTATCTACACTACCGATTTTATTGATACCGTTGCCTTTCCTGACCAAAAAGAGGTTGTCGCGGAAGTAAAAGAGCTGATATCTATACTGCAGGAGTATGATTTCTCCAAACTCGGCTATGATATTATCGGCGGTATCTTCCAGAAACTCATCCCGCAGGACGAGCGCCATAATCTGGGGCAGTATTTCACCAACCCGGACGTGGTTGACTTGATTCTCTGCTTCTGCCTGAAACAGGAAAGTGACAAGGTCTTTGACCCATCCTGTGGCGCCGGCACATTCCTAGTGAGAGCCTACCAGCATAAGAAGCTCATGAACCAATACTTAAAGCATGAAGACATTCTCGAGACCCTCTGGGGCAATGACATCGCCAAATTCCCCGCCCACCTCTCCACCATAAACTTGGCTATAAATGACCTCTCCGTAGATAGTAACTACCCCAACATCATGCAGGAGGACTTTTTTGACCTCTTAACCACTGGAAAAGGATTTGAGTTGCCTCCTAGATGGCGTAAAGCTAGAGCCAGGACTCTTGCTGGAGAGAGGGAAATAGAGTACCCCCGCTACTTTGACTGCATTGTGGGCAATCCGCCCTATACCCGGCAGGAAGAGATGGCAGAGATTGCGCCGGAAGACCGCCGCTATAAAGAGACGACTATTGACAAAGCCCTCCAGGATACCAACGGCAGAAAGCTCGCCGATATCCCCAGGAGGGCCGGCATTTACGTCTACTTCTTTGTTCACGGCGCCAAGTTTCTCAGGAATGGCGGCCGGTTTGGCTTCGTTGTTTCGGAGTCATGGCTTGATGTGGAATACGGCAAAGGATTGCAGGAGTTCTTCCTGAAGAACTACAAAATCCTTGCCATTATCGGCAGTAAGGTTGAACGCTGGTTTGAAGACGCTGATATCAATACCTGCATCGTCATTCTGGAGAAGTGCAGTGGTGATGATAAGCGCCGTGAGCGGGGTGATAACCTGGTGCGCTTCGTCTATCTCAAAAAGCCCCTGCGCTACTTCATCCCACCGGCACAGGATATCTGGGAAAAGCAGGTGGCAAGGATCAGCGCCATCAAAGACAGATTTATGAAGACCGTCCTCGCCCACAGCGACCTCTATGAAGGGGACGATTTCCGCATCTTCCCCAAGAGGCAGAAGGAGCTCTGGGAAGAGGGCTATGATGCCGAGGAGCAGGAATACACCGGCGCCAAGTGGGGCAAGTACCTCCGGGCGCCGGATATCTTCTTCAAGATTCTGGAGAGGGGCAAGGGTAAACTAGTGCCGCTCAAGCAGATTGGCAAGGTTAGGCGTGGCTTTACGACTGGTGCCGACCCGTGGTTCTATGTCCATGATATAACCGATACTGCAACTCAGGGTGAACTCAGCACAATGGCTGCGCAAGCAAACTACAAGGGAAAGATTAGTGACTTACGCCTAATTCAAAGTGGTGACGGCTCAAAGTGGTTGGTGGAGCGCTCATTTGTCTACCCGGTGGCGAGAAACCCTGACGACTTCAGAAACATCTTAATTAAGACCGATGAGGTTGATAACTTTGTTATCAGCGTTAATGAGCCCCCAGCTAATATTAAGAGGAAAATGGCATATAAGTACATTTCTCATGGGCAACGTAAGCCCTATAACATGGGGAAAGGCAGAAGGGAAATTCCCAGCAACACAAAAACGTGTTCCTCCCGCGCAAATTGGTATCAACTGCCCGATATCGCCCCAACGCTCCTGCTGTGGGAAAAGGCCTTTGACCGCTATCACCGTCACTTTTTGGCTGATAAGCCTATCTTAGCAAACCAGAGATTCTATCCCATTTACCCCAATGATGCAGAGGATACCGACCTAATAGCAGCATCCTTGAACTCACCAATCACTAGCCTATATCTTGAATTCCAGAGAACCATCATGGGGCTTGGTGCGGTTGAAGCCACCGTAGACGAGGCCAAACAAAGTCTGGTTTTGAACCCAGACGTGGTTGATTCAACATTAGAGAATAGAGTTAAAAAGACTCTGAGCCGATTAGCGGGTAGACCTGTTGAGTCCGTCTTCTCCGAGCTTGGTGCCAGTTCGCCAGATGAGGTCTCGCTGGACAAAGTTAAGCCGGACCGCCGTGAGTTGGATAATATTATCATGGGCAACATTTTGGACTTAACCAATGAAGAACAGATTGAGGTCTACCGGGCGGTAATTGACCTTGTGAAATCGAGGCTAGAAAAAGCCAAGAGCTTGGGCAAGCGCAAAAAGACCAAAGAAGGCGTTGATATTGACCTGGTAGTAAAACTCGTTATGGAAAAGGTGGGCGATGAGACCCTGGGCAGGTTTTATGCAGAAAGAGTCTTGAGCCAGTCGTCTCTGGAGACCAAAAGCCTGCCCCCTGCCGACGGTGATGTCAGTATAAAGCAAACTCTTATGGGCTGGCGGCTCTATTCCGGTAAACAGAGCATAGACTGTGCCTCAGAGCTGGAAGCTCGCTACCTGAAAGTGTGGCTGGAAGCTGGCTTAGACGAAGTCAAAGTTCCTCAGAACGAAGGCTACTTAGAAGCTATTGTCCCGGAGCTGGAAGGCCTGAAACAGAAGATAGATGAGATAATAGCGCCCTACCTGAACTCCATCGTCAACGTCACGACTAAGGACAGAATCATGCGCCAGCTATGGGCGGAGATAACCGGAGGCGTGCGAGGCGAATAACCTGGGCGAATTCCAGGGACACCATACCAATCAGGCCTGCCACAAATCAGGTATTATGTCCCGGAATACCGAAGCCAGATCGCTTAATCTACATAACATGAGACACTTTTGACTCGTGCTACCGTTCATGTTACACTCTTGAGAAGATACTACGTGGATAAGAACCGTGCGACGCGATACCTAGAATCTGAATAAGAGAGCTATGGGAAAGCGATTTGACGAGATACGAGCAATTGAGACAGAGTATATAGACCCCCTTTATGGTATCTATAGAATAGACGAACCATTTGCTTCAACGCTAAATCATGCCGCAATACAAAATCAAATAGAGAGACTCCGAAATATCAAGAGCCTTGGGCTCATATTTCATTTCTTCCCTGCTGGAAATCACACAAAGTGGGAACACTATCTAGGCATGTATAGTGTTGCAAAGAATATGAAGTACGGTCTTAATAAACCGGAAAGGGAAGAACTTGAATGGTTGTGCCTACTCCGAGGACTTGGTCACTTACCGTGCACGTATGTAAGTGCCTCGGCTGTTTTCATGGCGATTAAGCTTTCCAGTGGTTTTGAGAGGAGACTGCGGGCTCTCATTCGTCCAATAGCAAGTAAGATTTGCAGTGGCTGCAACGACGGAGAATATTGTTCCGATAAACCCAACGTTGCTATATTCGAGAATCATGGTTATGAGGCGTTGCGCGGCGCGTTGTCCGCTCGCAAGCTGATACGACTCCCGAGCGAGATTGACATAGGTCATAGGGATTCGCTAGCGCGCGGATGCGTATGCCCAAAGAGCCGGTCATACCGAATATGCAATGCCATATCACGTTATGACTATATGCAGAGAGACCTATATCATACAGGCTTAGCCAGATTCAATATGAGTTGTGATGAAGCCTTTAGAACGCTCAATGATGGCGTTGATACTCTAGAAGCATCTCCTCCGATGAGGCTTCTGGATGAACTTTACGACTACCTGGTTGACTCACTCTACTTGCGGCCAGACATAGCTTGTTGCGAGTCATTGCTGGCAAAATTACTGGCCGCTAAGCTGTGTGCCGGAGAGATAGACCTAGATGCACTAATTGAGTACGATGACATGTCCTTGATGCGCAACCTCGAAATGGCCCTTCGTAGCAGCCCGATGGCTTATGTGAAGGAGCACCCTGCAGTGTTTATCTTCCGTGTAGATATACCAATACACTGGTTTGACACATTAAATCCTACGGCCTTGGAGATGCAATTGCTCGGTGCAAAAGGCAGTCAAAAAAGGAAACTGCTAACTTATCCGGAAGAAGACGGGGCTATCTTGTCGGTTCACCATATGTGGGATGATCCTGAAGGCGGGCCCATTTTCAGGGTGATTCTGAACGTCGTGCAGGCTAGCAAGAAGATTCGGCCGGCAGTTTCCATCGCATTTAGTTTAAGAGACAGGTTCTTGGGTCATAGGCTGGAAGATAGCCTCAAATTGCCAGAGCAGATCTTGGCCTACGCCCTTGGCCGGAAGAGAATAACCCACGATGACAGTCGAGTTCGAGCTTCTCTATCAAGCATGTTTAAAGCTATTGGTGAGGGCGAGGCTAATAAAGTAATTTGGGACACCTATGATATTCTGTTACGCTGCGCGGACCGCAAGGACCTTGATATTCCACCGGTAGCTAGGCGCTTTTGGCGAATGCTCCAACATCCGGCACGCATGAGGTCCCGTTCCTTAAGAGGCGAAGAGTTAGGACGAGTCTGGGAAGTAATGCTTACTGGCCTATGTAATATAGCCTCAAATCCGAACATATTTGGTGAAGCGTGGGTTCCGATTTTTGGGCAACTGAGTCATCTTGTGCGTAGTGGCGCTAACAGCGATGGCGAAGTCTATGAAGCACTGGCCTATGCGAGCGAACTGGTCTCGGCTAAGAGAGGCAGACCCAGAGCGGTGCTTCCCTCCATGAGGTTTGATACCGACAAAGATAATCGGAATGACAAAGGAGACTCAAAGAATGAGATAGACGTTGTCTCACTCGAACTCTGGCCGGAAAGCGTGGAAATAAGAATGATCGAATGCACGAAGATGGGAAGCGCTGGCAAAGCCACAGATGACCACAGCAAGCTTGAACGATTCAAGGGGATACTCGAATCGCAGCGCTTTAGCGATTTGAAGGTTTCCATTAAAGTTGTCAGTAATTCCCAAGTAGGGAAGGATTTTGTTTCTATAGGCAAGCTCTTAAAGCCCGGCTCCTGATTCTAGGTATTTCTTGCTTTCTGGGAATACGATGTTTGTCTATCATGCTTTGCTTCCTTTCCCCAGGGAATTCCAGAGACACCGTACCAACCAGGCCTGCCACAAATCAGGTATTATGGTCCCAATATACTACCTATAACCGCTCCTGGTATCGCTTTTCCATAAACGCTCAATTCTCACAATGACCCCTAAGAACAGAATATGAACATCCCTGACTTTAGCGTGGTGTCGGTAGAGACGGTAGAGAATCAAGGACAATAGTTCAGGTATCTACTAGTACTATTTCCCTATTGATATACCGCTCAGTATTACATAGAATGAATCTGTGATCTTGCGATCAGGAGTTTGAATTGGGCGTACTTACAAGAGTTGTTAAGGCGGCTTGGGCAGAGATGAATAAGCCCAAGACATACGTCAAAGGCGACGAGTTCGAGGACTACGTCCGTCAACGCCTATTTCCCAAGGAACGTTACGACCTACTGCATCGAACGCATGATTACCGAGCCAACGAAAGTGACTTCGTCGAAACCTCGAAGGAACCCGATTTCAGGTTCAGATCGAGGAGAAGCGGTCGGGAATTCTTAGTCGAGGCTAAATACAGGTCACGACTCTACGACGGGGCTGTCGAGTGGTGTAAACCTTACCAGTTGGAGAGATACAAGAAAATCAACAGGGCCACGCTGGTATTTATTGCCATCGGTCTGGGTGGGCTTCCCTCGTCGCCCGGGCATGTATACTTAGTACCCGTGAGGGAGATTCCGTACAGAAGCCTTTTCCCATCCTTCCTGAGGGAGTATGAAGTACGGGCTGGCCAGTGGGTCAACGTGGACAGGATTCTTGACCAGGCTACGGGTTAGAAGAATCCTGGCGAATTCCGAAAGACACCATACCGATCCCCGATTTAATAGGGGACCAGTCAGGCCTGCCACAAATCCGGCACTATCTCCCTGGAATACCGTCGACAGGCCTGACTTCCGTCTGAAAGTGCGGTATTGATTATGGCCGCCGGTTGACTTACTATGGACAAAACAAGCGGGGTCTGACTGGAGGCCGAGCTTGTGGAGAGAGGGGGGAACCCGGGAATATCCTGGCTATAATAGGGAGACTGCACAGACTGATAGAGTAGCTGGTCCCCTGATGGGAGACATCGGACTGAATATTGCCGTTTCGTTAATCGAATTCATATGACCTCAACCACTGGCAGATTGCGACTACCGCTAGCATATATTGTGCTGATAATCCTTCTGGCAGCAGCCATCTTGCTTCCATTTGGCTACGCTTTGGATATTGGACCTGGCCCAAACAGTGTTCGAGCAGTAGTTTGGGAGTATATCGATGCTACCTGGTTTTCCGGGTTCCGGTTTGTTCGGTTCGGTCAAGTTCTTGACGCCCTCTTGCTTACGCTCCCAACATATTTCTTCATATTTCAGCTGTTCATTCTGTATAGGACCTCATTGCGGCCGAAGCGGATGTGGCTTGCGGGCATCTTGGGCGCTTTGTTCCCGGGCCTGGTCTCGCTGTTTCTTGTCATAGGGTGGCTTCAAGGATGGACTCAACCACCTCCACCTAGTGACCTTCGTTTCCCGGTATACATCCCCATCCCTGCGGCTCTGGTAATGGCCATAATCCTCTTGAAAGTGTTTCCTGCTAAGAAGATAGATGAAGCGAAGCTCGCCAAGCACCGCCTGGAGTGAGCAATCCCAGGGACACTATACCGGTCAGGCCTGCCGCAGATCAGGCGTTATGACCCCAGAATACCGGCAACTGCATATCAGCTCAGCAGGAAAGCCCTTATTTCTTCGCCGAACTGGCGGCTGCGCGCGAACATGGCGTTGTGCCCGAGGTCCGGATACAGGACCAGCCTGGCACCGGGTATTTTCGCGGCTGTCTCGCGAACGGGATAGAAGAAGTCTTCTTCGCCGCCAATCACCAGGGTATGCGCCTTAATCCTGTCCAATCGGTCACCGAGGTCATGCCGGTCCTCTGCCTCAATCTCCACAATCCCGTCCGAAGCGTCGCCGGGGATCATGAACGGACCCATCAGTCCCATAAACCATCTGAAAAGGTGCTTGCCGGCTCCTTTCCGGATGATAGCCGTAGCCAGCAACGCCGATGCCGCCCGCCGCTTGCCCTTTCGTGCCAGTTCTCCAACTTTCATCTGCAGCTCTCTGGCTTCGTCGGTCAACCGGAAACCGGTCATGGCCAGGACCAGACGCCTGACCAGGTCGGGATGGTCGATGGCAAAGTGCTGGGCGATCGCCCCGCCCGTGGAGACGCCGATTATATCCACCGCCCCGCCCAGCTCATTCTTTATCATGACAGAGTAATCATCCGCCATGTCCTTCAGCGAATATCCCTGGGGCAGACCGGGTCTCCTGCTCACAATGTAGATCCGGTAATCATTGGTGAGCCCCCTCAGATAGCCCGTGCTCATGCGCAGCATCATGCCGGATGGCGGCTTGTGCCGGAAGTCCAGCCCCTCGAATACAACGAGCTTGCGCGTGCCGTCCCCGATACAGGCATACGGCAGACCGTTGGCGGAATACCCGGTTGTCACTTTCTGCCTGGCCATCTTGGTTCCTAATTATACTAGAACCCCAGGGACGCCATACCAATCCGACCAGCCGCAAATCAGGCGCTACGTCCTCCCCAACACCGACGTAGTCAGCCATCGCATAGACTTGACAGGATTGTGACATATGTTATGATAATGATGAGAATAGTGGGCAATGGTGCAAAATGGGTTCAACCCACAAAATAATCGATTGATGTGTAACGAGAAATAGGATGGCAACTATAATAAAAGACCAGAAGCTGGTGAGAGTAGGCAAGCCTGTCACGCCGGATTCCAGGAAGCGAGTGGTTCTGCCCAAAACAGTAGTAAGAGAGGGTGTTACCTATTACGTTTATCACAATAGCCTTGGGCAAATAATACTGGACCCGCAGGTAAGCATACCGGCTTCCGAGTTATGGCTATTTGAGAACAAGGAAGTCCTGGCTTCAATTGACAGGGGTATGCGTGAGTCGCTGAAGGGGAAGACAATAAAACGTGGCTCATTTGCCAAGACACGTGAATGACACACCGTGAACTGCGCTTCACCCACGAAGCTGATAAGCAACTAACAGTCATTGAGAACAACCCATCCCTGAAGGGTGTACAGAAGCAGGTAAGGAAGACTCTAAGATACTTAGAAACAAATCTCCGCTCAAAATCCCTGCAGACCCACGAGTATCAATCATTAAGCAGGCGTTATGGCATCAAAGTCTTCGAGGCCTACGTTCAGCAGAAGACGCCGGGGGCTTATAGGGTGTTCTGGCATTACGGGCCGGATGAAATAGGCAAAGACGGGAAGCGAATACCCATAATCACTATCATTGCCATGACACCTCATCCTGATTGACTGGTCTCCTACCTTGCCCTGGCAGCTTTCTTGGCCGTTTCACACTGTTGTTTTGCCGTCGGCTTCTCGGCCGTGGCGTTGCCACCTTTTCGACCACCGCGCCCACTTGCCAGACCCTAACTGTTTGACTATCATATAATCAACAGCGCCAGGGCGAGTAGCCCCGGCCCGACAGTCTCTCTGGAAAAGAGGGGCTGTTTCTTTTTGAACTGATTCCGCCGCAATATCATATCTCTTGGCCACAGGTTCCGGGGACACCATACCAATCGAGCCTGCCCCAGATCAATAGTATTGTGCCTGAAGTAATGCTTCATTCACCCGCTCATTTCTCCAGTGTCTCCACCCTATCTCCACTAATCTCCATGAGTCTCTAACAGTCCCTAGTCTCCATAGACTCTATGAACTCAATGAACTCCACTTCTCTCCGCCAATCTCTACGAATCTTCTGACCCCTGACTACTGTCTCCTGTCTACTGTTCTTGGGGTGGCCCCTCAGGTTTGCGATTAGTTGGACGATAAACAACCCGAGCATAGTGAGCCCCCACACCAAAGAAGTCTTCCACGGCGTCACCACAAATCCATAGTTCATATCTGGCAGAAAACAGTTGACAGGTGGTGTCATATATGATACCATGATATCGCCCTGTCTGAGGCAAATTGATAACAGGGAGAAGACCGAGAAAGGAGGCAAGGTGTGTTGAGGAGGCTTGTGTTCTATGACACGCGACAAAAAATCCCTGGAGGCAATTCGACGGAATCCTAAAAATGTGGCTTTGCGCGACTTCGAAGCCCTAATAGAACGGTACGGCTGTATTGAAGAGGGCGCAAAGCATCCAAAGGCTATTGTAGGAACACACACGATGCCTTACAAGAGAGAAAATCCAGTTAAGTCCTGCTACGTAAGAGAGCTACTGGAGATTATTGAAGAAGAAGGGGCATGATTGGACTGGAGAGTAAGATTAAGATGGAGATTAAAGATGGTAACTAAAGGCAATATAGAGAAAGAGTTGGAACACTATGTGAAGCTGCCCTATACCGTTATAGTTGAGCAATGGGATGACGGTGAGGGCCCTTATTGGGTAGCCAGGATTGCAGAGCTTCCACATTGTCTGATACACGCTGATACACCTGAGGAAGCCATAAAGGAGATTCAGGAAGTCAAGACGGACTGGATAAAGTCCAATCTGGAAAGAGGGCTTAGTATTCCTGAGCCGAGACCGCGCAGATATAGTGGCCAAATCAGACTCAGAATTTCGCCTTCACTTCATAAACTACTTACATATAGAGCTGAAACGGAAGGAATAAGCCTGAATCAATATATGGCTACGGTACTGGCAACGTCAGTTGGCACAACCAAAGAGCCCGCTCACTTGAGAAAGGCGAGAAGAAACACTCTGACAAAGGTGTAACGAATTCCAGGGACACCATGCCAGTCAGGCCCGCCGCAAATCAGGCATTATTCGCCCAGAATAGCACCATGGCAGAATTGGAGGCACTTTAGGGGTTTGAAGCGGAGTGAGGGTGGAGAGGCGGCGGATACGCACGGATTCTCTGTACGTCTGCGATATGAATTGCTGTGGTGTCCATATCTGCAGCATAGTAACCGGTGACAGTGACTTCAATCATGAGGCCACCTTTGTCGCTCGGAGCATTGTATGCAATTTGACTTCAAGATATGATGCAGTATAATATACTGCGGTAGCAGTGAATAACACTGCAACTAGATAGATGCGATGTTAGAAACACTCTTAGGGTCGAAGCTCCGGGCAAAAGTGCTGGGATGGCTGTTCAGTCATCCTGATGAGCGCTACTTCGTTCGCCAGCTCACGGCATTGGTGAAAGAGGATTCGACCAACGTGAGCCGCGAGCTTGCCCGTCTGGAGAAGACCGGTATTCTTGTTTCGACTACAGAGGGCAGGCAAAAGTATTATCAGGCGAACCGGCAGAGCCCGCTTTTTAGTGAATTGCATGGATTGATACTCAAGACCGTAGGCGTAGCCGATGTCATAAAGAAGGCCCTGGAACCACGCATGGCAGACATTAAGCTGGCCTTTGTCTTCGGTTCAGTAGCCAGGAGGGCCGAGGACAGGTTGAGTGACATAGACCTGCTCGTGGCGGGCAATATCAGCTTTGGCGAAGTAGTCGACCTCGTTTCAACTGCAGAAGAGGCTTTGGGCCGTGAATTGAACCCGGTGGTCTATTCATTAGCGGAGTTCAATGAGAGAGTATCGGAAAACCACTACTTTATCAGGGACATTTTGTCAGGGGATAAAATATTTGTAGTTGGGGATGAGAATGAGCTTGAAGCTCTGGTCGGAAAACGGCTGGCTAAAGGAACACAAACCGACATCACGTGAGATTGCTGAGCTGCTGGCGGTAGCTGACCGCGCTCTGAAGGACTGTCAGATCCCTGAGCTAAGCAACGAAGGCAAGCTGAATATAGCACATAATGCTGCCCTGCAATCTTCGGCTGCAGCACTAGCTGCCGCCGGGTACAGGGCCAGTCGAGAAGCTTACCACTATTACGTGATTCAGTCTCTTGCTTTTACTCTGCAACTGGAAGAACGCATCATCCGCCGGCTCAATAAACTACGCCTTAAACGGAATATTAGCGACTACAAGCGCCCGGGCATGGTTACTGAGCAGGAAGCTCAGGATATGATTGAACTGGCAAAACTGATACGCCGGCAGGTTGAGGAGTGGATACGAAATAACCACAAGGAACTCGCCGGGGAGATCTAGATAACGATGTATGCAAATTCCCGGGCGCTCTACGATCGGGCCTGCCCCAAATCAGGCATTACGTCCCCGGAATACCCCCATACGGCGAAATTGAAAGCACTTTCCCGACTATTCCTGTATCGGCGACGTCCTTTGCCATAGTTGACGACACCGGCGCCCGGCACAGCTGTGAAATGAAGATGGATAATCAAAACGGAGAGTTGTTAAGGCTGACTCTGAAAGAACGCGATGCCGGGGCTGGCGTGCTTGGGCGAGCCTTCTCGGAATACGAAGTGCTCCGGTACTATTTCCCCGATGAAACGCAGCGGCACGCAGTGGCCGATACCTTCGTTTTCATCGGACTTGCTGTCTGTCTGAGATATGGCGAAGCCTATGCGACTTCGGCGAAGATGGAGGGCGTGGCAGCCTGGCTGCCGCCCGGAAAGGCGCCCTTCGGAGGCTGGCAAATTCTACGCTCGGTCCCGTTCCCAATTCTTCTCAGGTTTGCACGCCAGGGAGCAAACCGGTTGCGTTCCTTCGGCGCATACGTAGATAGGCTGCACCGCAGGCTGGTCCCGTACCCTCACTGGTATCTGCAAGTTATCGGAGTAGACCCCGTATACCATGGCCAGGGGTTTTCCAGCCGGCTTGTCAGACCGGTGCTGGAACGCATCGATCAGGAAGGCATGCCATGCTTCCTGGAGACGAATGTGGACAAGAACGTGGCTATCTACCGGCGGTTCGGGTTCGAGGTCATTTCCGAGGACAAGATGCCGGGAACGGAAGTGACGAGCTTCGCCATGCTGCGAAGAGCCCAAACCCCGTGAACTCTCACAATCCCGCCGCCGCCATCCCAACCAAACTTGCCAGAAATCGGGCATTACTTGCCTAGAACGCAAACGTGGATATGGATTAATCCTTCTCGAACGCGCATCTATCGCTTCAAATAATCTTCAAGGCTGTGCTACACTTATTGATGAACGGCACGGTCAAGGTTAAGGGCAAAGAACTGAACCCCGCTCAGGAGAGAGACATGGAAAAGGAGATAATTTTCCTGGTAGAGGAAGCCCCGGAAGGCGGTTATACCGCCAGGGCGCTAGGACATAACATCTGTACCGAAGCCGATTCCTTTGCCAAGCTGAAGAAGATGGTGCAGGACGCCACGCACTGCCATTTTGAGGCCGAGGAGATGCCCCGGCTCATCCGCCTGCACATGGTAAAGGACGAGGTAATCGCTGTATGAAGCTCCCCAGGGACATGGGCGGTGAGGAGCTCGCTGCCCTCCTGGGCAAGTACGGCTATAAGATAACCCGCCAGACCGGTAGTCATATGCGGCTCACATCCACCTCTAAAGGCTTTGAACATCACATCACCATCCCAGAGCACAAACCTCTCAGGGTCGGCACTCTGGGCAGTATCGTGAATGAGATTGCTGCTTACCTTGAAATAGAGCGCGAAGAACTGGTCAAAGAGCTATTTAGGTAAATAGACCCTTGGGGAAAGACTAGCCCCGATTCCAGGGACACCGTACCAATCAGGCTGCCACAAATCAGACGTCGTTTTCCCGGAAGACATTGGAGTGCACCCACTAGCTGGCTTATGGTATATTGAGGTGGAAAAAAACCATATCGGGAGACTTCAGAAAGATGTCACGAAAAGATACCGGCCAGCACTCGATTCAACGTAGAAAACCGAAAGCAAGACAAATGGGGATGGGGTCGAGAAAGAAGAAGCTGCTAATCGGGTTAGGTGTGGTTATCGCTGTCGCCGTCGCATTAGTAGTAATAACCACGATGCCTGACAAGCCGAAGACCTACTCGGCACCGCCGCCAATGACAATCGATACGAGCAAACAATACACTGCTACCATTGAAACGGAAAAGGGGAATCTGGTGCTGGAACTGTTTGCCAGCGATGTTCCGATGACAGTGAACAACTTCGTATTCCTGGCGCGCGATGGGTTCTATGATGGCCTTACGTTTCACCGTGTTGTACCCGACTTCGTGGTTCAGGGCGGATGTCCTGTTGGCAACGGGACGGGTGGTCCCGGCTATCAGTTTGACGATGAATTCAGCGAGCACACCCATGTCGCCGGTGCGCTGTCGATGGCTAATTCCGACGCCAATACTAACGGCTCCCAGTTTTTCATCACGTACACGCCGCAGCATCACCTCGATGGACACCATTCGGTGTTTGGTCAACTTGTGGAGGGGACGGATGTGCTGGAGAGAATCGAGCAGGGCGATGTCATGATACGAATAACCATAGAGGAGACATAGCCGGCAATTCCGCATTCTAGGGGCACAATATCAATCAGGCCTGTCGCAGATCAGGCAGTGCGTCCGCGGAAGATTATCCCTATGTGCGGCTTCTCCATAACCGGCGTCTGGGCCAGTTTCAGGGCGAGAGTAATGTTGCCGGGGTCATGAAGCCAGGGCTGTTCTTTGGACGAATCGGGCAGTCCGACGGGTTCTCCTTCCTTTAGATAGCTTGCCTTCTCCTTTATCGTCTTGAACAGCCAGGGCGGGTCGAACGTAACGCAGGGAGTCAATACATTGATAAACGAGAAGCCCTTATGCTTGATTGCCTCTTCTATGAGCCGCGTAAGATGAGGGACGTCGGTGGCAATACCCTGGGCGATGAAGCTTGCTCCCGTGGAAACGCTGTAGCTGACCATGTCCAGGACCGGATCTACAGGAGGAAGATTCTGGAGAGAAAGAAAAGGCCCTTCGCCCCGTTGTAGATAAGGAGTGGTGGGGCTGGTCTGGCCCTTGGTCAGGGCATAGACGAAGTTATTGACCATGATGCAGGTCACGTTGAGATTTCTCCTGACCGCGTGGGGAAGGTGTCCTGCTCCGATGCTGAAGAAGTCACCGTCGCCGCCGATAGTCACAACCGTGAGCTCAGGGTTGGCCAGCTTTGCCCCCTGGGAAAAAAGCACGGCACGACCGTGAAGGCTGTTGAAGCCGTAGGTATCTATGTAGGCAGGTATCCTCGATGAGCAGCCGATTCCCGAGACGATGAGAGTTCGATGTGCGGGTATCCCCAGATTGGGCAGGGCCGCTTTGGTCAGCGCGCTGAGGAGGCCAAAGCCGCCGCAGCCGGGACACCAGACGGGCGCTACATCTGTTCTGTAATCGCTTTCTTTTGTCATCTTGCCAGTTCCGTTATCGGCCCGGATAACTCTTCTCTGCTGAAGGCCGAACCTCCCGCCCTGGCGTAGCTTGCGGTGTGGGACGGCAAGTCGATTTGAGAACGCAAGTAGTGATGGAGCTGAGCGGAGTAGCTCATCTCGACTACCAGCAGTGTGTCCAGCGAACCCACGAAGCTGGCGAGCCTGTGGGGCAAGGGGTGAATAAGTTCCGGTACGCAAACCTTGACTTCGTCCTCCAGCCCCAGGTCCTCCACCGTTTCCAGAACGAACTGGGCGGTGGACCCGAAGGCCACTATGCCTTTGCGTACCTCTTCTCTTCCAAACAGCTTGACCAGGTCGTCCCTGTCGCGCAGTGGTGCCAGCTTTCGCCATCTTTTCTCATGCATGCGCTGGTTGGTGGCAAAGTCGAACGAAGGCCTCCCCTTGTCATTGTGGGCGAGTCCTGTAGCCTGATATGTCAGGCCCTCGTCTCCTGCAGATGCCATGGGCGAAATATAGTCTTCGGTCGGCTCGTAGCGCCGATATTGCTCCTGGTGCTCTCCACCTGGCCTCTTTCTCCTGGCCAGTGAATAGTCTTTTGTCAGAAAATCGCTGTTGGTCGCCACCGTAGCCTGTCCGAGCCGCTGATCGGTCAGAAGAATGACCGGGGTCTGATAGTACTCGCTTATGTTGAAGCTTTCCACTACCAGCCGGTAGCATCCCTTCACGCTGTAGGCAGCGAGAACCACCCTCGGGGCGTCGCCATGGCCGCCGTAGATGGCGTGATTGAGGTCCGCTTGCTCCGATTTGGAGGGTATGCCGGTGGCGGGCCCGCACCGCTGGACATCGACGATGACTACCGGAATCTCGGCGCCGGAGGCCAGGCCTATCATCTCGGTCATCAGGTCCAGTCCCGGCCCGGTGGTGGCTGTCATCGACTTTGCACCGGTCAGAGATGCCCCCAGGGCCAGTCCGATGGCCGCGATCTCATCCTCCGCCTGCAGGAAGACTCCGTTCGCATGGTTGAGACGCTCCTGCATCTCTTCCATGATCTCCGACGCAGGTGTGATGGGATAGCTGAAGAAAGTCCGGCAGCCGGCTCGGATTGCGCCCTGTGCTGCGGCAGAGTTGCCATGGAGGACGGTCCTGGCTGTGGCGTCCTTCGGGGGCGATAGGCGCAGCTCGTCAAAGGGAAATTCCGGTAGCAGGTGTTTTCCGGCATGGAGGGCCACACCATTTTTTTCCAGCAGCGCTAACGCGTGGTCGTGGGACGCAGCACTTTCTGAAAGATTCTCGGGCAAGGCCAGGATCCTCTCCAGCAATCCCAGTACCACAATGTTCTTGGCCGAGGCCGTCCCGGTCATCTCCTTGCTGATTTCAGAGAAGCCCACCTGAAAAGATTGCCTGGGGAGATCGAGGCTTCCCTCCGGGGGAGCGTCCTCGTAGAAAACGATGCTGTCGGTCCCCGGCGGCAATTCCTGTTTGAGCTCGGCGTACTTCTCCCAGTTGAAGCACACCATGATGTCCACAGTATCTGTGGGCAGGGAAGCCCGTGTCGTATCGAGGCTTAGCTTTACGGCGGAAGAGCCACCTCTGATCTGAGGGCCATAGTATCTGGGCATCTGGCCGAAATATCCCTGAGAGGCAGCCAACCTCTGTAGAAGACTGCCCAGAACTACTACGCCGTCGCCACCCGTACCAGCAATCCCTATAGTCAGTCTATCTCTCATTTTGTGAACAGGAGCCGAGAGACTTCATCACTTCATTATATACTATGTGCATTGCGGTTATAAAGCGGACGAAGTGAAGTGCTGACAGTCACCAATTCCGCCTAAGGAAGCTCCCGATAGGTCCGCTGGAGGAGCAAAGCGTCATCTTCCAGGTAAGGGGCGCTCTCGCAAATGACTATCCCCTTTGCCCTGCGTTCCTTGAGGGCTTTAAGCAGCTCTGTGTAATGCAGATCCGATTCAGCGAGCATGAGGTGCCTGAGTTCTCCCTTGTTGCCATAGGCAATCCCGGAGAGATGCATGTGCATATTATCCAGGCCCCGCCTGCCCAGTTTCTTCTCGACCATGTCCAGGACAGCGAGAAACTCTTGATAGGAGTTGGCCCTTCCCGTCCGGGCGTGCCAGTGAGAGAAATCAATGCAGGGCATGACTCCTTCTATCTCGCTGCTAAGCCGTAGTAATTCCTCGAGGGTGCCGAATTGAGAAGGCTTACCGGTAACTTCAGGGGAAATCGTCACCTTATTTCCCTCTTTCCGCAGAGTGTTGACCACCTCCTGCAGATGCTTTCTGACCACTGCATAGGTCTGTGCGGGGCTATCTTTGAGATAGAAGGCGGCATGGAAGGTGATACTCCTGGCACCGAAAAGGGCGGCGATGCGGGCAGTCTGCAGTATCCTTTCTTTGCTCATATGCACTTTTTGAGGCTCGACGGCATTCAGGTTTATAGCATAAGGTCCGTGAGCCGTGAGCGCTATCTTTTTCCTGGCCGCCAGTTCTCCCACCGCGGCAGCAACTTCGGGCCTCATCTTCACCCCCTGGACAAACTCCACCTCCATGCAGCCCAGGCCGAGCTCGGCGATACGCTCAATGCCGGCCTCTGTGGAACGGGATTCGGCGCTGACGGGGACACCGCCCGTTCCGAAAAGCAGCCCACCTGTTTTGCCTGAATTCATAGCTTCTTTTGCAGCCCATTATAACCGATGTGACCGTAACCTTCGAAGAACTTCGCAAAGTTTAGGGAACATGTGTAAAATAGACAATGTGAGAGGTAACGAATATGTTGGGTAATTACACCGCTAAGTATACGAAGATAGACTCCGGCTATATGGGACAACTTGTGGAATGGCCGGAGGTGATAACAGAGGGAAGGACTTTGGAAGAGTGCCGGATAATGCTCAAGGACGCTTTGCATGAAATGATACTGGCCTATCGCCAGCAGAACAAAGAAATGCCTGTCGGCCAAGCTCTCCTAGAACAAATACCCGTCGAAATCTAAGGTGTCAGTAAAACGGCGGGACTTAATCAAGTACTTTGAGCACAACGGTTTCTATTTGCTGCGCGAAGGTGGAAAACATTCCATATACACTGATAATCACAAGATAATACCCATCAGAAGGCACCGGACAATCGACAGAATAACAGCAAACGAGTTATGTAAACAGGCCGGGCTGGAGCCCAAATTCTGACAAGAGAAACTTAGCTTAGTGTAGCGTCTCGTCTACGAGTTTTCTATAGGCAAACAGCAAATCTCCGGTCAGCTTGCCGGGCTTGCCCATGCCGATAGGTCTGCCCTCGACGGAGACCAGGGGCATAAGCTCCAGTATGGAATTGGTGAGGAAGGCTTCCTGGGCCTCGATTAGCTCGTTTGGCTCCACCCATCTTTCCGTGGCCTTGATATTCAAGGTCCGGGCTATTTCCAGGACTGCGTCCCTGGTGATTCCGGGCAGGACACCGCTTTCAAAGCAAGGCGTAATGAGTTCTCCGCGGCTCACCAGGAAGACGTTAGTCGTACTGCCTTCAGCAAGATATCCCTGTTCATCGAGGAAGATAGCTTCGTCGTATCCGGCAGCTCTGGCTGCCGTGCGGGCGAGGACATTCTCCATATAGCAGGTAGATTTCAACCGGGACAAGGGCGACTGGCTATTGCGGCGCAGGAAAGATATGGCTGCCTTGAAACCCGCTTCATATTTTTCGGGCGGCAAGGGAACAAGGTTCCGGGCAGTGATTAGGACGGTAGGGCTGGAGCAGGTGGCGGGGTCGGGCGTCATATCGCCTTCTCCGGCCGAGACGGTGAGCCTTATACGGGCGTCCTTGAGCCTGTTGGCCGCCAGAGTCGCCACGCAGGCGGCTTTCAAAGACTGCTTGCCCTCGTCTGTGGTCAGGATGCTATGCGCCAGGCCGATGCTCTCAGCGGAGCAGCGAAGGCGGGCGAGATGAGAGTCGAGTCGAAAGATATGGCCGCTGTAAGCCCGCATGGTCTCGAATAGGCCGTATCCGTAGAGGAAGCCATGGTCGAAAGGGGACAGCCTGGCCTCCGAGCGGGAGACGAGCTGGCCGTTGAGATACACGATTTCTGCCATGATAGAGAAATCCTAAATTCTAAGCTCTAAATCCGAAACAATACCAAATAGCCAAAATCCAAAGGATCCAAACAACCCTGAGTTTCTGTCATTCGTGCTTCGTATTTGTTTAGGATTTAGGATTTCGTGCTTAGGATTTGTGAAAGCTTGCATTCTGATTTTTGCCTTTTGCTCTCTAGGGATTTGGCACTTGACTTTTGCTCCAAACTGGCCGGGTGAAACGGAGGAAGTTAGCCAGGAGGTCGTGTCCCACTTCCGTGAGGATGGATTCGGGATGGAACTGGACCCCCTCCACTACATAGTCCCGGTGTCTCACTCCCATTATTACGCCCTCAGGAGTTCTGGCGCTCACTTCGAGACAGGATGGAAACCCTTCAGGCTCGATAATCAAGGAATGGTAACGTGTTGCCGGAAAGGGATTGGGTAGGCCCTGATAGATAGTCTTGCCATCGTGATGGATGGTGGAGGTCTTGCCGTGGACCGGCAGGCTCCGTCCGATCTTGCCCCCGTAGGTGTGGCCGATGCATTGATGTCCCAGACATACCCCCAGTATAGGGATTTTCCCGCCGAAGTGCTGGACTACCTCGTTGGAGATGCCCGCTTCCAGGGGGGTGCAGGGACCAGGCGAGATAATAATGTGGCTGGGCGCTAGCTCTTCGACCTGGGCCACAGTAATCTGGTCGTTGCGATAGACCATCGGCTGCCAGCCCAGCTCCCCCAGATATTGGGCAAGGTTGTAAACAAAGGAGTCATAGTTATCTATTATCAACACCATTTTCAGGCTTGCCTCCTGCACTAAATTATGCCTCTATTGCACCGTCGTTGACAAATTTGCCTTCGGTGTTTATTCTATTCAGTGTTATTCGCGTAGAAGCGATTTCTGGCCGACAGCCAGGCTTTGCTGGGCAAATATTGGAGAGAATTGATCGGCTAGAGTCTCCAAGAAGGAATAAATATGGACAAGGTCATCATTTTCGACACTACTCTGCGAGATGGTGAGCAGGCTGCCGGAACAAGCTTGAACCTCCAGGAGAAGCTGGAAATAGCCGGGCAGCTTGATAAACTTGGCGTTGACGTCATCGAGGCCGGCTTTCCTGCCAGCTCGGCCGGGGATTTCGAAGCCGTCCGCCTCGTTGCCCACGAACTTAAGCGTCCCACGATCTGTGCTTTGAGCCTGGCCAATATTGAAGGCATAGATAGGGCCTGGGAGGCAGTCAAAGAAGCCGGGCATCCCCGGATTCACGTTTTCCTTTCGGCCTCGGACATTCACCTTGCTCACCAGCTTAAGAAGAGCCGCGATGAGGTCCTGAAGATGTCGCGGGAAACAGTGGCCCGGGCCAGGAGCTATTTAGACGACATTGAATTCTCGCCGATGGATGCCAGCCGTGCCGACCCTGCTTACCTCTACCAGATCCTGGAGGTGGTGATCGAAGCTGGAGCAACCACGGTCAATGTCCCCGACACCGTAGGCTACGCTACTCCCCAGGAATTCGGCAGTCTGATTCGGGGCATACTGGACAACGTGCCCAACATCGGCAAGGCTGTGGTCAGCGTGCATTGTCATGACGACCTGGGACTGGCGGTGGCTAATAGTCTCGAGGCGATAAAGGCAGGTGCGCGGCAGGTCGAATGTACTATTAACGGCATCGGTGAGAGGGCCGGCAATGCTTCTATGGAAGAGATTGTCATGGCTCTGAGAACTCGCCGCGATTTCTTTAAGCTCAGTACCAATATCGATACGACGCAAATCTACCGGACAAGTCGCCTGGTTAGTGAACTGACGGGTTTTCCCGTCCAGCCTAACAAAGCCGTCGTGGGAGCGAATGCCTTCCGCCATCAGTCGGGTATTCATCAAGATGGCGTACTCAAGAAATCGATGACCTATGAGATTATGGACCCTAGATCGGTGGGCATACCATCAAGTAGCCTGGTGCTGAGCAAGGTGAGCGGCCGGCATGCTTTCAAGGAGAGATTATCCGAGCTTGGTTACACTTTGAACGAAGAAGACTTTGACCGCGCCTTTCAGGACTTCAAGAGGTTAGCCGATAAGAAAAGGGATATCACGGACCGCGACATTGAGTCTATGATAGCCGAGGAACTGCGTACTGTCACCGAGGTGTACCACCTCGACCATGTGGAAGTTTCCTGCGGCAATCATAATATTCCTACGGCAACAGTCAGGCTCATCGGCCCGGAAGGGCAGGTTCTGGCTGATGCTGCTCTGGGCGCGGGTCCCGTGGATGCCGTATACAAGGCTATCAACCGCATAGTCGGGATACCTAACAGGCTCACCGAGTTCACCGTCAAATCGATTACGGAGGGGATTGATGCCATAGGCGAGGTGTTGATACGAATAGAGAGCGAGGATGTGACCTATACCGGGCGCGGCGCTGCCACTGATATCATTGTGGCCAGTGCCAAGGCATACATGAATGCCCTCAATCGCTTGCTGGCGGTGAGAGAGGGGAAATAGCAGTGTGGAAGGCACAGGTTTTTGAACTTGGACATTAAGCTCTCTGAGATATTCCGAGAGCACGGAGGTGATGAATTTGAGTCCCTGGCTGGAAATGATATCGAGGTTTTTATTGGCTGCTGCCCTGGGGGCGGGCATTGGTTATCAGCGGGAGCGGGCAGGCAAGGCAGCGGGATTGCGCACGCATATATTAGTTGGCTCCGGAGCAGCCCTTTTCACCCTGGTATCCATATATGGATTTAGTGGTGCGGTGGTTGACATATCTCGGATTGCTGCCGGGGTGGTGGTTGGGATTGGTTTTATCGGTGCCGGCGTTATTCTCCGTGGCCAGCGTGAAAAAGAGGTGGCAGGGCTGACCACCGCAGCTACCATCTGGATAACTGCCGCCGTAGGTCTGGCTGCCGGGGCAGGAATGTACTTGATCTCCGTTGTAGCAACTGCGGTCACCGTGGGTGTTTTGCTGCTGCCTAAGATTCGTGGCTAGGGAAATCGTTGCGAACGGAGTGAGCTAATATCAGGGGGAAGCGAGGCTTGAACAGCTTAGTGCCTTCTTCCACAGAGGAGTATTGGGATGCTCAAGATTCTGCACACTGCTGATATTCACTTAGGAGCGAAGTTCTCGGGTCTGGGGAACGGAGGCGCCTCTCAACGAGAGCAACTGAGAACTACATTCAAGAATGTTATAGCTGCTGCTATAAATGAAAGGGTAAACATCGTCTTAATTGCGGGAGATCTATTCGATTCCAACCAGCAGCCGCAAAGAAACATAGATTTGGTAATAGAGCAATTCAACTTGCTCGGGTCAAGTAATATCCCGGTCTGCCTTGTTCCCGGCACGCATGATTCTTTTGATTCCTCGTCAATCTATAGAAAAGTCGACTTCGAAGAGAAATGTCCCAATCTAAAAATCTTCAGTGATGAAAATATGTCTTGCAAAGAGTATTCCAGCCTCGATTTGACGGTATACGGGAAACCGAATCTGAGTAACAGGTCATCCGTGAGCCCGCTGAAAGGGCTGAGACGTTCGACATCAAGTAAGTTTCATATTGCCTTGGCCCACGGGTCGTTATATATCCCGGAAAGAACAGCTGAGGATGACCATGTCTTCAGGCTAGAGGAAATCGAAGCCGGCGGCATGAATTATCTGGCCCTGGGGCACTGGCACCGCGTCTATAAATGCCCGTCAGGACGCCCGGCCTGGTATTGTGGCCCGCCGGAGTGGATACCCGGCCAAACAGAAAAGGGCGGAGTGCTTTTGATTGGGGTTGCCGACTCGGGCGAAGTTAAGGTCGAGCCGAAGATGCTTGGCCTTCGTGACTATGACGAGGTGGAAATAAATGCCGGTGAAGTCCGGGACCTGGCGGTGCTGGAAGCGAGGATCTGCGAAGGGGCAAATCAGAACCTGATAAGAAGAGTCACTCTGAAGGGGCTTCGCGACGCCGAACTCATAATAAACACTGAGCAACTGGAAGGCGAATTAGGGGAGAGGTTCTTCCATCTTAGCGTTACGGACCGGTCTCATCCGAAGTCCGAAGAGGTCACAGAGGATGAAGAGCGGCGGATCAGGACAGGATTCATTAGGCTGATGAAGGGCAAAATCGAGAGCTCGGAAGGAGAAGAGAAAGAAATTGCTGAAAGTGCCCTTCAGTACGGCATAGCTCTTCT
>Ga0154672_126_pt1 | contig 38847 bp, 42 predicted proteins | sample Rifle2008BG13ft_FD_116101 | JGI IMG/M metagenome (GOLD analysis project Ga0154672, IMG submission 116101) | Chloroflexi bacterium RBG_13_51_36
TCTGGCGCCAAGAAAATCAAGCCCGACGACCACCCGCGCCTGTACAATGTGGTTGAAGAAATGAAGATTGCCTCCGGGCTGGAGAAGATGCCCGATATATACATCATTGACGACCCTGCGCTGAATGCCTTCGCCACCGGTCGTGACCCCAACCGGGCATCCGTAGCTATTACCTCGGGACTGCTCCAAAAACTAAACCGTGATGAACTGCAGGGAGTTATTGGCCATGAGATATCCCACGTCAAAAACCGGGACGTGCTGCTCATGGCGATGTGCAGTGTCGTGCTCGGTACCATCGTGCTCCTGGCCTGGTATGGCTCACGTTTCCTGATTTTTGGCGGGGCCGGGTCAAGAAGAAGCTCCTCATCCAGAGGAGGAGGGCAGGCCCAGATAATAATTCTGATTGTGGCGCTCGTATTCATGATACTGGCGCCGATTTTCGCGCAGCTCATTTACTTTGCCATCTCGCGGAAGAGAGAGTACCTGGCAGATGCCTCGTCAGCTCTCTACACCAGATACCCCGAAGGATTGGCCTCAGCACTGGAAAAGCTGGGCGCTGCAACCGGGCAATTAAAATCAGCCAATAAGGCCACAGCCCCCATGTATATCGTTAATCCATTCCGTCAGAAAGGCATGAAGGCTAGTGACCTCTCCAGCACCCACCCCCCTATATCAGAGAGGATACGCATACTGCGTGCCATGTCTGGCGCTTCGTTTAATGATTATGACCAGGCCTACCGGCAGCTTCACGGAGGAGATAAGGGCGTTGTACCTGCTGCCAGCCTTGCCGCTGCAACGGTCCCAATAACAACTGTAAAGCTGGAGGGTGAGGCCGGCGAACTAAACGAGACACAGCGGGCTCGTGAGACCTCCGATGTGATGTGGCGGCTCAGTAACTACAACACCATAACATGTGATTGTGGCACCAAGCTGCGAGTGCCGCCGAACTTCAAAGAGCCGCAAATCAGGTGCCCGCATTGTGGCAGGACACACCGGGTCTGAAAAGATAGCTTACCGTCACCCAAATCTACTTTGGCCCTAGCGGTGACTTCGGCATAGATAGTGACGACAGTCGGGACTCTTACAACCTAGCTTCTTTTCTTAGTATCTTAGCCTTGTCCGTTCTCTCCCAGGGCAGGTCTAGGTCTTCCCTGCCGAAGTGTCCGTAGGCAGCAGTTTGACGGTAGATGGGGCGGCGCAGGTCCAGAGTCCTTATGATGGCCTCAGGGCGAAAGTCGAAATGTTTGTCGACGAGACCTGCTATGACCTCGTCAGACACTTTCCCCGTGCTGAACGTTTCAATCGACAGCGATAGAGGGTGAGCCTTTCCGATAGTATAGGCAATCTGAAGTTCCATGTAATCGGCAAGTCCGGCAGCTACTATATTCTTGGCAACATATCTGGCCATATAGGCGGCGGATCGGTCCACCTTGGTAGGGTCCTTGCCCGAGAAGCATCCGCCACCATGCCCGCAGGCACTGCCGTAAGTATCGGCAATGATTTTACGCCCGGTAAAACCGGTATCACTCACAGGACCGCCTATGACGAACTTACCGGCGCTGTTAACGTAGCATTCAGTCTTCTTATCCAGCAACTTGGCAGGAATGGTCTTTTTGATCACCTGTTCTATAAGGTCGTGCTCAATGACTTCGCGTCTCACTCTGGGGTCATGATGGGCAGCCAGGACAACGGAAACTGCTCTCTTCGGTATTCCATGACTATACTCTATGGTTACTTGAGACTTACCATCAGGTCTCAAATAAGGTATGGTCCTGTCCTTCCTCACCTGAGCCAGCCTCCGGCATAGCTTGTGTGCCAGCACAATAGGCAAAGGCATGAGCTCAGGGGTCTCTTTACAGGCAAAGCCAACCATCATTCCCTGGTCGCCAGCACCGGTTTTATCCAGAACCGCATCGGTGGCTGATTTCCTTCGCGCCTCTAAAGATTGGCCAACCCCGGCAGCGATGTCTCTTGACTGCTCTTTGATGGAGGTGATGACCCCACAAGTCCGGTAATTGAAGCCATACTCAGGTTTGGTGTAGCCTACTTCTTTGATCACCCGGCGCACAATTTCAGGAATCTCCACATAGCAATTACAGGTGATCTCACCGAGGACTATCACCATGCCCATGGCCACAGACACCTCGCAGGCTACCCGGGCGAAGGGGTCCTGCTTCAGCATGGCATCCAGGATGGCGTCTGAAATCTGGTCGCATAGTTTATCAGGATGCCCCTCGGTGACCGACTCCGCGGTGGCTAAATAAGAATTCGATTGATCAAAGCTATTCGACATTTTTGCTCCTTTTTATGTTCCTTCTTCCCAGCTTTCGAGGTATTTCTTCTGTTTCTTGGTCAAAGAATCAATATTGATATTCATGGAGGCCAGCTTCAGTCTGCCTACCTCCCGGTCAATCTCTTCTGGCACAGGATAGACTGCGGGCTTAAGCCTTCCCTTCGTTTTGGTGAGGTATTCAAGACATAAGGCCTGGTTGGCAAAACTCATGTCCATGACGCTAGCCGGATGTCCTTCGGCAGCAGCCAGGTTAATTAGCCTGCCCTCGCCCAACAAATAAATACGGCGCCCATCGCTTAAAGTGTATTCATCGATGGAAGAACGTATTCGTCTCTTTGATTTGGCCAGTCTTTCCAAAGCTGGAATGTTTATTTCTACGTTGAAGTGTCCGCTATTAGCTACGATAGCCCCGTCCCTCATCTTCAGTATATGTGCCTTATCAATAACGCTGGTATCGCCCGTAGCGGTGATAAATACTTCTCCAATTTCGCAGGCCTTAATCAAAGGCATCACCTGATAGCCATCCATAGCAGCTTCCAGAGCGGGTATAGGCTGCACCTCGGTAATGACAACCTGTGCACCGAGCCCTTGAGCCCGCTTCGCTATCCCTTTCCCACACCAGCCATAGCCAGAAACGACTACTTTCCTCCCCGCCCAGAGTATATTGGTGGCCCGGGTGATGCCATCAATTGTGCTCTGCCCTGTTCCATATCTGTTGTCAAAGAAATGCTTGGTTTGAGCATCGTTTACGGCAATAATGGGGTAAATCAGTTTACCGGCCCTGGCCATGTTCCTCAGTCTGATGACACCGGTGGTTGTTTCCTCGGTGCCACCGATGACATTAGCGGTCAGTTTTACGTAGTCCCTATGAAGGGTGGAAACCAGGTCCGCGCCATCGTCCATGGTAATCTGAGGCTTATGCTTCAGGGCGGTGACGATATGTTTGTAGTAAGTCTTATTATCCTCTCCTTTGATGGCGTTGACAGGAATGCCATAGTCCACCAGGGCAGCAGCCACATCGTCCTGCGTACTCAAAGGATTGGAGGCGCATAAGACCACTTCAGCACCACCTGCCTTCAAAGCCAGGGCTAGATTGCCCGTTTCCGTAGTGACATGGAGGCAAGCAGAAATACGCACTCCCTCCAGAGGCTTTTCCCTGCTGAATCTTTCCTTTATCAGCTTAACCACCGGCATTTCCTTGCCGGCCCACTCGATGCGAAGTTTGCCCTCTCGGGCCAGGGAAAGGTCTTTGACATCATAATTCTTCATCTCTTTAGCTCCCTGAAAATAGCATTAACTTGAATTGCCCGGCAACCCAATCAGGTATATCCAATGTGCCCATAAGAACCGGTTTCTGATGGCAATCGCTACCGCCCGTCACGAACATATTGTGCTTTCTAGCAAACTCAATATAATGCGCTGTGGTTTTCTGGTCATGGTCCGTGTGCCAGCACTCAACACCATCGATGTATTGTAGCATATATTTCTCTATGACCCTCGTTTGTCTTTCCACATCATCCGTTATGCCTACCAGGGATGTTCCCTTAGGGTCGCCGGGGTGAGCATGGACCAGTATGCCCCCGGCGTTCCTGATCAATTCCGATGCCTCAGCCAGAGAAAGGGGATATTTGGGGACATCACACCTGACCAGATATTTATCGAAAGCTTCTTGCTTATCCTTGACAATCCCCTTTTCCACCAGGTAGTTTGCTATATGTGGTCGCCCGAACACGCCGTCCACACTATCCTCTATTCTTTTGAGGTCTGTCTCGGTGAATCTTGCCATGCCCTCTTTATCGAACTCCATATTCAGGTTCTTGAGAATCTGACGCGCTCTTCTTTTTCTATATTCTTTTATCAATTGAAGCTTACTCTTAAGCTCTTGATTGCCGATGTCATACCCATACCCCAGAAAATCGAGGGAGACATCTTTGTTGCCCTCGGGATAATGGAAAGTCACGTTTAATTCTATCCCCGTGATGTAAGACGTGCCGTGCTTTTTCGCTAAGGCCACAGCCCTTTTCTGGCAGCCCACAGAATCGTGGTCGGTGATCGAGATTAAATCAATATCTCTTTTCTTGGCCTCTTGGAAAACCTCCTCGACAGTGAGATTGCCGTCGGAGCAGGTCTTGGTATGGATGTGCAGATCTATCTTCACTTCTATCTCTTTTCCATTCCAATGACATACCACTCTTCGGGCGGATCATATTGGGTATCAACCGTCAGGTGGATGATTTCAAGCGTTGGGTATAACCGCTTCAAGTCATCCACATCCACTTCTTCGAATTTCCTTTTGTTGTTGAGGTAAGCTTGCTCGGTGAGAGCATTCGATTGATAATCCTCTTGAGTGCGTCTGACTATCCGGGCGATGGCCACCTCCTGAGGACAATGGGTCTCAAGGATGATGAACGTCTTATCATGTTTCGCAGCTATCTCAGCAGCCCGTCTTCTCAGCGATTGGGTGACGAAGGTGGCATCTATTATTATGCTATCGCCTTTCTTCAGCACCTCGTCTGCCCGTCGGAACGTCTCATCATAGACCATTGTCCGCTTGCTCATATCCGAGGCGACCTTCTCATCGAATATATCTTCGTTCTTAAGCACCTCCAACCTGATCAGGTCGGACCGCAGGATGGGGTAGCCCTTAATCCGGGAAATCTCCTCGCTAGTCTCTGTTTTCCAGGTGCCCGGCAAGCCACAGGTAATGAGCAACACACCAGAACCTAGCTTGCTTCTTACGAATCTGGCAAATGGTTCTCTCAATCTAGAACTCCCCTATGGTTCGACATCGCCGCCTTAGATTATAACCGCTCCAGTTCTCCTTGTCATTGCCGGTGGCAAAGCCCCCTCCAATTTGACCCTCCCCTCTAGCCAATGCTAAACTATTTTTTTCGGCAGCGTAGCTCAGACGGCAGAGCAGAGGACTCATAAGCCTTTGGTCAGTGGTTCGAATCCACTCGCTGCCACTTATCTGTTTGCCGTATTATCTTTCCGAACACAACCCGTTAAACAAAAAAAAGAGATATGTTCTCACTCCTATGAACGAGAAACATGCCAATGATGTTGCCAATTGGCACTATGATGATGTCTATTCGTTTTATGACATGGCAGCAGATGAAGATGACCTGAGCATATTGATGGATACTAAGAATTGGAAGAACATCATTAGGGCTGTATTGAATGAAAATGATGAATTGGCAGGATGGGCAGCTCTTTACACTGAAAACGACGAGTTCTGGCTATCATTAGGCATGAGACCTGACTTAACCGGCCGGGGACTGGGCCAGGAATTTGTATCGGAGTGTGTAGACTATGCAGTATCACGCTATAGATCGATTAAACGCACCATCAAGCTTCATGTTGCTCTTTTCAACCAACGTGCTATCAAGGTTTATCAAAGAGTAGGCTTTGTAGAGACTAAAAAGACAATCAGGGATACCCATATCGGGAAGGTAGACTTTATTGAAATGGAAAAACACATCGCCCGTTAACTGGTTCAAACCCGGCCGCTGCCATCTATTGTCACCCACGGACTTCCGTCAACAGGCTGCAAGCATCAAGTGAGTTGTGTTATCATCTGGACCGGTGTTGTTACGGAGTGTGAATGAAGGCAACCAGAATCATCGCGTATTTCGTCCTCAGCGTTGCGCTTATCATCCTGGCATGCCTGTTGGGCCGATACAGCATCAATCCGCTATTGCCAATAACGTTGCTGGCAATCGGCATCGCACTCGCAACTGTTGGTATTACGGCTATTCTCTCGCGTAAATGAACCTTCTTCGTGACCGATCACCTATCCCGTTCGGCTCAAGTCCAGCTACTGCCGCCAATAGACATAAATCGTCTCGAACTGATCTGTCATCAGAGACTCAGTGCACTTGACAACCTGAGAGATGAAACGTAGTATGCTGGGAAGGCAATGATTGGAGGTATTAAAGATGGCCAACATTATACAGATTTCGATTATTGTTATTGCTGTCGCATTGGTGGTGGTAGCATTATTAGTTTGGAGGAGGCAAAAAGAGGAGAAGCCGGAGAGAATAAGCAGTGAACAGAAGAGAGCATTCTTCGCACAGTGGATAATAGGGATTGTTTTGGCGTTGGCAGCTGCTATTTTTATGTTTGATGGCGATATCCTGGGAGAAAATACGACAGGTATTTCCACAGTCCTGGGGATTATTGGAATTTGCCTGATAGCAACTTCCAATGTCAACCTGCTATCTCTCAAGCGCAAATAGAGCAGATTAGCAACAAAACAAGAAATCACCTAACCGCATCTAAGCAACTGTTTAATAGACCGTTGCCCAGTAGCGGGTGTGCCTAACTGGGTTGTGATTGGCGCCCGGTCACATCACTGAAGTCTTCATTTCTCCCTGAGAGTAGATGCACCTGACACATTGATGGTGCCCATCACAGGGTCGCCAATGTACAGCAGTGTCGATGCACCGCTGACGTTGGCATCCAGTCTGCCGTCCAGGTTTATGATGCCCGTGCTGGCGCCACTAACATTGACGACGGCATTATTGACTGTGAAATCGTCAAGATTGAAAGTGCTGGCGCCGCTTACAACGGCGACCATATCGTCGGCAGAGCCTTCCAACTGAACAATGCTCGCCCCGCTTACATCAAATCCGATATCACCCGCTGTGATGTCACCTTCAACTATTATGCTGGCTCCAGACACCGTGATGTTCAAGCCCTCGGTGGAACTGAAGCCGGAAACAGTGCCGACCGATGCCCCCGAGACAGTCACGCCACTAAGTTCCGGCATAGCCACCGATGCTCTCAGAGTCACGCGACGAAGGAATGGGACAGTTCGAAGCCTTATCTTCAGAGTCTGACCTTCCTGGGTAACCTGGACATAATCCATCACGTTATCGTCCACGGTAACATTTATGCCGTAGGAGTCGGAATACCCGATTTCAAATACAAAAGCGCTGCTGATTTCAACTCTGGTGAAATTGCCAAAAGCATACTGCTCAGTTTCGAGATTTCCAGACCCAACCAGAACTCCCGGCCACACCTTTAGAATTAGCACCGTACAAATTGCCGCTACCGCTACCACTATAGCGATTATTATTACTGCTTTCTTCATATCACACCTCCTTATTCCTCTCTGTTTCGTAGCATAGCAGTCTTGAATCTGCTGTCCAGCTTTGTCAACTCTTGTCTGGCTGTCAGGACAAAACAGCGGCCGACAGATTGTGAGTATTGAGTCAGGTGTGTTATCATCCGGAATAGTATTGTCGAGGAGGGCGAATGAAACTAGCTAGAATCGCTGCACCATTCGGTCTTAGCGCGGTGCTTTTTATCCTGGCATATCTATCCAGCAAAGACACCGCCAGTGGCTATTTCCCAGTAATGCTAATGGGAATCGGGATAGTACTGGCCATCGTCGGTATTGCAGCTATATTCTCGACTAAATGAGTCTTCTTCGAGACTGACCACCTATCCCCTGTGGTTCAAGTCCCACTCCTGCCACTTCAAGTACTCTATTATTTCTTCTTGGCAGGCGCCTTCTTCTTTGCCGTCTTGGCTGCAGGTTTAGCGGCGGCTTTCCCCGGGTTGTGAGCCTTGCACGTGCTACACATGTTCGTCACCTCCTTGCTTGTCCTATGTCAAGAATTATATCAACCAGTCTGTTCTTTTGACAATATGTAGGCCGAGGAATGCACGGTGGTTAATGTCCAGTTCCTACCATATTCTGCATCAACACAATTTGTGCTCACTGCCCGCCGGTCAACTTGGCTTGTACTTCTGCGATCAGGTCCTGGACAGCGATACGTAGCACAGTCTGGCCTTGCTTCAACGTGTCCACGAGAACATCGTAGTCCTCGTAGAAATAGACTGTCTTCCCGTCCGTGAGCACTACAAATGAAGACAGAGTCCTGGATTGGCCTCGTATGAAGCGGAAACTCGACCGTATTCGCTGCAGAGACAGCGAGCTATCCAGCAGTTTCATCAGTATCTTAAGTTCGAAAATGTCTTCCACGGAATAGCGACGGCGCGAACCCCTGCCCGAAGCTGCTTTCACACTCGGGCTCACCAGGCCGGTCTTGTCCCAATACACAAGCTGGTTCTTGGTAGCACCGACCACGTGCGACACCTCTGAAATACGGAAGGATATGGGTTTCTTTCTACGCGGCATTGCCAATTCCAGCCAATATGCTATCAGTCATATAATTATATCACTTGGGCTTAAGCACAGGTGCAGGGCCAATCCACCAACCGCTGGTTACTGTTTCACTCATAGTGATTCCGGTGATCTGAGCGCCACAAACCCAAGCCAAATATCCTCTTTTGCTGTCAGCATTGGCTGGATGGACATTACTGCCTGTTCTCTACCGCCCATTTTCTCATCGTAAGAACCTCAAACACTCTAGATAGGTTTACAAAACCACTGATATTTGCTATAAACTCTTCCTATCAACGATGTTGGCCACCCGATTGCAAATATTGATGAGGAGGAAAATGATGAAGAAAAAAGTCGCCAGCATAATCATAATTATCATATGTTTCTCCCTATTACCCCTTTTTGCCTGTAATGGCGAGATCAAGAACCCTGGGACCTTTGTCATAGCGTGTCCTTTCGATATTGGCAGTCTGGATCCCGCCTATGCCTATGATGTCGAAAGTGCCGGGCAAATACTCAACATTTATGACACACTGATCGAATTTGATGGCAATAGTACGAGCAAGTTTGTCCCATCGCTGGCCACAGAGTGGACGATCTCTGAAGATGGAAAGACCTATAGATTCAAAATCCGTGATGGGGTGACTTTTCATAATGGGAATCCATTGACCCCGGAAGATGTGGAGTACTCATCTGAAAGGGGGATGGTTCAAGATTACGTCCTGGGACCGCAGTGGATGTTTTTTGAGCCCCTCTTTGGTTTGGGAACTTATACCTCTCGAACCGAGGACGGTCTCGTCCCGCTTGAGGAAATCACGAGCAAAGTAGAAGTCGATGGCCAATGGGTACAATTCAATCTGGCTACCCCATATGAACCGTTCTTACAGATTCTTGCCTCCTCCTGGGGTTCTGTCGTTGACAAGGATTGGTGCATACAAAACGGTGATTGGAATGGAACCGAGGAATCATATGAAGCTTTGAATGATCCTGCTCCTGGCGGCTCGCCGATCCATTCGATAGCTAATGGTAGCGGCCCATTCCAGCTAGAGCTCTGGGAACCTGGAGTTCAAATCACGTTGACAAGAAATGATGACTACTGGGGTGAACCAGCCAGCTTTGAAAGAGTTGTTACCCAGATAGTTGACGAATGGGGAACGAGAAAATTGATGCTACAGCTGGGTGACGCTGACTGTGTTCTGGTGCCATTTGAGCAAATCCAGGAAACAAAGGAAATGCCAGGAATCCTGGTTTATGAAAATGAACCTGCCCTACTGAATCAAGCGCTTTTCTTCCAATTTGACATTGATCCTACCAGCACTTTGATCGGCACTGGTCAGTTGGATGGCAACGGCATACCCACCGATTTCTTCACTGATATTGATGTACGAAAGGGTTTTGCCTATGCCTTCGACTGGGAGGCTTATATCGAGGATGCAATGACGGGTTATGGCGAGCAAATATCTTCGCCGATGGTCAACGGCATACCTTACTATAGACCCGACTGGCCAAGCTATGAACTGGATCTGGCACAAGCAGAGGCCCACTTGCGGGCGGCTTGGGATGGACTGCTATGGGAAAATGGTTTTGAGATTACGCTTGTACATGCGTCAGGAGACATCACGGGAAAGATTGCCTGTGAAATATTGCAGAATAATCTATTTGAGATCAATCCACTATTTAAGATAAATATCCAGTTAATGGGGTGGCCAACCATACTTAGTGAGATGACGATAGGACGTTTGCCTATGTATTCCAACGGCTGGACCGCTGACTATGCCGACCCTCACAATTTCGTCTTTCCTTACATGCATAGCCAGGGGACATTCGCGCAAGCGCAGCGATACAGTAATGAAGCAGTAGATGATCTCATTGAACAGGCAATCTCCTCAAATAACCATACAGAAAGACAGGCACTTTACGACCAGCTGGCAGAACTGTATTATGAGGAAGTCCCCAGCATTATGATAGATCAGGTATTGGGTGTCTATCTCTTTCGAGACTGGATAAACGGTTTTGTTTACAACCCCATGAGACCAGTATATGCAATGTATGCATATTACCTAAGTAAAGGATAATGGCAATTCAGTAGTGGTATAAAGGAGATTGGTCGGTAACCTGATACTCTCCGAATCCGCGAATGCACAATGGGTCAAATCCAGCCGTTGTCATTTGCCTTTAGCTCCATGAGGGTGAAGCAGTAGAAGCCCGGTGCTTACTTAGCAATGTAAAATCGCCAGGCACAAAACCAGGTCTTGGGATGTTCGTCGGGAGGGCAGCTAATACAATCGACCCTGATCTTGGGATCCATTGTTCTGGCAAATGTCTCAAATTCCACCAATCCCGCCGATTTGCATGGGTAATCGGGCAACCTCTGGCTTCCTCTTGTCCTCTGGACCAGGCATTTCACCATACGAAGGACGAGCTCGTCGCCTGACCTTTCGATGGTCTGCTCATTGATGTTGGCGTAGAGCCGAAACTTCAAAGCCTGTTCCAGGCCGTCCAAACCGCTTTGCTCGGGAAGATGTAGAAATGACTTTATCATACTTGCTTCCACAGGCGAATATCTGGTCCAACAGGTATCGTTACATCTTTTACTGGTATACATGTCATGGTTATCCTCAACAGCCCGGAACCACACCCCGTCATTTGTCAGCCAGTTAGCGGACATGGCATTTATCAGACTGATCAGTTTTTCCTTTTCCATGTCGATTAGCCAGAGCGGCAGGCCGTCATCAGTTTGAAAACCGAGAGTCCTGGACAGGCGGTTTATGGCTATGGGGAAGAAGGAGCCAGACACCTGTTCCTCGAGCCGAATAGCTTCTTCCAGGCCCAGTTGGTGAGTGACCTCGCCAAACCATATGCCGTAATGCAGTACTATCCTTCTAAACACATCGACGGCATAACGGGCCAGCTGAATTTGACTGAGTTGCTCCAGAGAGTCTGTGCCCATGTTTCTTTCTCCCTGAGTTCAGTTCCGCAGTATCTCAGGAAACAAATGTTCCTTGCTAGAAGGTTGAACACGCGATGGCCGCAGAGCGTCGAAGTGCAAAATCAGAGTGCGCTCTCTTAACCGCCCACTACGCGGCCCAGATAGTACGGCCACACTACTATGGCCAGTATGATCTGCCACCAGACCAGATTGGCATAGCCAATCGTAAATAGCCAGCCGATGAACCATATGGGGCCAATCAAGGTCGGCGCGCCGCGGCGGCGGTACCAGCGTTGCTTCTTTTCCTCTGCCATGTTTCACTCCTTCTGCAACATAACGTATTCTTGATTTGATGGTTTCCCCAGCAATACACTAATGATACCCTTTACTCAATGGCAAAATCCAGTCTCGATGATGCAGGCACGTCTGCAGTACCTCGAGAGCGATTCTACATTGAGCCCACATTTCACCAAGCGCTATCCGACAATGCCATAGCCACCGGTGACCGGGTCTCTGAAGAGCGGAAATTGTGGTGGATAGAAGGTGAACACCACGAAGAGAATAGCCAGGACGGCCAAAGCAATTGGGGCGAAGCGGTTGAGCCTGTCAGGCAATGGAGAGGCACTCAGTAATTTGTAGCTCACCAGTTGCCCGACCACGACAGCTACAACAAAAATCGCGATGTCAACTGGCAGGAGCCCATGCCCCAGCATAGCTGTGTACGCATAGAAAAGAACCACAATAGCGATTGGCATTAGATAAATGCCCAGAGTTTTGGCAAAGGGAAAGTTTGCCGCCGAACTCCCGAAGCGGCCATATTCCAGGGCCGCATATACCAATGCCGGCCAAAAGCCCAGCTTCAGATGCTCCCATACACTCTCATTCACGGCAGCAATCGGAGCGATGGGGACCGCGCGCCCGGACCACTCGAAAACAAAGTGCAGCACTGTTCCCAGAACAACTATGAAGACTATTCCCCCTAGCTCCCAGCGCAAAATACTTCGTTTCACCGTTATTACCTCACGGAGCTGATATCCCAGGTCCAGGTCCAGGTTCAGGCTCAGGCTCAAGCTCAGCCGCAGCCGTCCCTTTTCTCCAGCGGAGCCACAAAGCCCAGGCCGTTACCAGCACCGCCAGCACGGCAATATAGATTTCCGCATGAATGTCGGTAAAGAGTCCAGCCGCCCGGAAAACCAGGCTGTAGTTCAGTAGGCCGTGAAGGAAAGAGGTTATGAGGTAAAACTGCCATCCCCAACCCTTGGCCAGGCCATACCCGGCCAGGGCGGAAAAGGCGATGTGAGCCGCTACGGTGAAGAACCTCTCCCAGAATGCAAGTAATGCCGTGAAGCCGTAGGTTTGTACCAAATCCAACGTCCACCCTGAGAGTACCCCCTGCGCTTCGAAGATGGCAAATCCGGCTCCAGCCACGGCGCCGATGACAAGGCCAAGCTTGGGGTCAAGACTCTTCCCGCTACGCCACCAGTAAACAACAACCGGCACCAGCTTCGACCCTTCCTGGACCAGCCCGGTGAGGAGTATTTGCGGTATTGCCGCCAGCAGAATCCAGCGCGCAAGGACCTCCTGGCTCCAGAAATGATTCAGCGCTTGTCCGGCCCAAACCTGAAGAGGATATTGAATGAAGCAAACAGCAGCCAACGTCAGGAAGGCACTGCTTGCGAGCACCGCCCACAGCCAGGGTCTCTTAAACAGCGACGGCCAGTAGCAGGCCAGCCAGACCGCACCGAAGACTATAGCCAGACCAAGCCCCAGAGCAGCGGGGGTTTCAAAGAATGATTTGAAATAGCCGAGCATCTGATCTATCATGAATTCCTCCTACAATTTAAACCAGTTCTTATCCAATTCATTGTACATGCAATCTTCGTGACTATTCTATCCTCAATATCGATCTAAGAGAGCTCCACAGTATCTTTGTATTGGGGGACATTCACGGTCCAGCCAGTCTTTTCTTTAACGAGCGCCGCGAAGCTGGTGGCTGCTTCTTCTTCCCCGTGGGTGATGAATACACAGCGCGGCGGGACGCGAATGTCAGCCAGCCAGGCCAGCAATCCATCACGGTCCGCGTGGGCAGAAAAACCATCTATTTTTTCAATGTGTGCTCTGACCGGATGCATCTGCCCCAGTAGGCGGATTTCCTGGGCGCCATCCAGCAACATCCTGCCCGGCGTTCCTTGCGCCTGATAGCCGACAAATAGTATCGTGCTTTCCGGCCTTCCGATGTTATTGACGATATGGTGCTTTATACGGCCGCCGGTTACCATGCCGCTGCCGGCTATGATGATGCTGCTTCCCCTTATGTTGTTAATGGCCTTAGACTCTTCCGTACTCTGTACTATTTTGAGCCTTTCAAAATTAAAAAAGGAATTACCCTGGCGCAGACGTTTCATCATCTCTTTGTCGAAGAGTTCAGCGTGATGTTTAAATACTTCGGTAATCCGTATTGCCATAGGGCTATCCAGAAAGACCGTTACAGGTGGAATTTCTTTGCGTAAGAACAATTCGTTCAGGTGATACAGCATCTCCTGGGACCGTTCCAGAGCGAAACTGGGGACAATGATATTGCCCCCGGCTTCTACCGTCCTGTTGATGCAATCGCGCAGTTGCTTCTGAATATCGGTGTTCTCGTGCTCTTCGTGAGTACGGTCGCCGTAGGTCGACTCTACGACTATATATTCAGCTTCGTGGAAAAGAGTCGGGTCATTTATTATCGGGCGATCAGGCTCGCCGATATCACCGGAAAAAATCAATCTGTGGTTCTTGCCGTCCTGCTTGATATTTATATTTATAGCTGCCGCCCCCAGCACGTGGCCCGCTTCATAATAGCAGCCTTCGATATCGCTGCTGATGTCAACACAGCTCAGGTATTCTACGGCGGAAAAATGCGCCTCGACTGCCTCGGCATCCTCCACAGTGTAGAGGGGCATTTCCGGATAGGGACCGCGGCGTCCTTCCTTCTTATGGCGTTCCCGCTTGAATGCGGCGTCCTCTGCCTGCAAGTGTGCGGCATCGAGAAGGATGATCTGGGCTATCTCAGCCGTCGCCTGCGTGCAATATATCTTGCCCCGATATCCATCGCGTACCAGCTTAGGCAGAAGTCCACAATGGTCGAGATGGGCATGAGTGAGAAAAACGGCATCGAGCGACTCAGGATCAAATGGAAATGGCTGCCAGTTTCTCTCCTGGTACTTCCGCTCCTGGTACATGCCGCAGTCTATGAGCACTCGGGTATTCTGGCTCTCCAAAAGATAACAAGAACCCGTGACATTCTTAGCTGCCCCCAGAAATGTCAGTTTACCCAGCACAGACGGTGCGACTCCCTGGTGATTTACCTGACGGCGAAATTTCGCACGGCATATTCCTGCCATTATAGCTTACGCATCATAAGTCCGGTCAAATCCCGCCACTTCCACCTGGTTTCACTTTCGAATATCTTCCACTTTTCTTTTCCTGATCAGGGCGATATGCGTCGTAACCCCGATGGCAACGCAGATTAGCACTATCCTGATAACTATGTTCTGCACGGCAAAAGCTATAGTGAGTCCGATAGTCAGCCAGAGCAGGAACATGGTAAACACTTTTATCCTCATAGGCATCCCTCTGCCTTCGATGTAGTTCCTGACATAGGCCCCAAATATTCTGTTGTTTATAAGCCATTGATAGAACCGTTCGGAACTCCGCATATAGCAGGCCGCGGCGAGTAACAGGAAGGGGGTCGTCGGCAGAATCGGCACAAAAATACCGATAATCCCCAGTCCCGTGGATAGAGTCCCTGCTCCGATTAGAAGCCTTCTCTTTGCTGTTGCCCGCATCTGTATTTATAATACAGCTTCTTTTGATTTCATGAAATCCTCGGGCATTCATCCTGGTTGTAAGATATGTGTCGCAACTAGATAATTGGACCAAGGTTGGAGGGAAGTTGCATCGTTGAATGAATAGAGGCTAGCTTGAAAACTTCTTTATAGCCTCTTTAGCCCTGGCTATGATTTCCTCACCGGACATTTTGTACGACGTTATGGCGAAAGAGCCTGCCACCTTGCCCCGGCTTTTCTCGATTTTAGCCGTTATATTGGCCAGAGCCTTCTCGGCATTGTCGCCACCCATAGTGAAGAATGGAACGATATCCGGACCGTCAAAATCTGTCTGGTATATGAATGAATTAACAGCTGGTGCTGGTCTGGAAGCCCAGATTGGAGAGCCGACAAATATCCTGTCATACTGCTTTATGTCAACTTCCATGGGACATATATTGCGCCCCCTGTTCGTGAAAGCCGCAAAGCCGCCACTGATATAGACGAACGGCACGGGTATGGGCCTTGTCTCCTGAATCTCCACCAGCGGCGCATTCAAGGTTTCGGCGATTGCCTGAGCTGCCAGCCTCGTCTTACCTGTCAGAGAATAATAAACTACCAGCGATGTCATGCTCTCTCCAGCGATTGTTTCCTAGATTATAGCTATGATTCCGCACTTGCCTGACCTAGATTCTCTGACATCTTGCACAATAATAAATGCTCCCACCCAAATATGCCTCTTTCTTGATTAGTGTACCGCATATTGGACAGGGTTGCCCGACAGTGTTCTTGCTCAGCCTGGTCTTATACGCTCCCGGTTTACCCAGAATGTCATTCTCGGTATCCCGGCCGCCTTTTGCAGTCATTTCCGAAAAAGTGTTCTTAATAGAGTCAAAAAGAACCTTCTGATCAGTAGCGGAGAGTGTACCTGCCCTCTTCTTCGGGTGCATTTTGGCGTTGAACAGGATGTCCTGCAAAACCCCGTTGCCGAGCCCGGGTATCCTTTGTTCCGTCGCCAGAAATGCCTTCAGCGACAATTTTGCGGTGCCCTGGTCAAACAAAGACCTGAAGTAGTCTTCGTCGAAGTCACCGGACAATGGAGAAGGCTTCTCTTGGGCTATAAGGTAGTATTTATTATCGTTCTTCCCTCCCGGGAAAGCCGATAGGCCGCCGTACATCTGCACCCAGCCGACCAGATGCGAACCGTCATCGAATTCGAGCAGCAACTGGTGCTTGTCCGGTAGCTTTTCACCACTATTGTAATAGCGCAAATTCACGCCGTCACTGAATAGCAGCTTCGCCATGCCAGCCGATATTTCCACCTGCCCTCCGTAGCTCGTGACCCCGCTGATTACCTTGCCAGTTAGCAGGCTTTTGTATTCCTGCGGGTCGCCGAAGTACCAGGCCAACTTATGCGGGGTTTGGGCGGCAATGACATTCTTGATTCTCTTGCCGACCACAGTCTTACTAATCTGTTCGGCCAAAACGGCGGCTTCGGGCAGTTCTATCACTTTGATTCCTTAAGCAGCCCAGATGATACCACATAGTTAAGTGCATGGCGACGAAGCTCAGAATACTAGTGCAGCAATCAGGGCCAAAGAATAACAAGCTATCAGTGATTTCATGCTCTTTCCCGAATATCTGTGTCCTTGATTATACCTGGCCAGCGCCTTATTCTAGAACTCTGCCTGTATCAGAAGCTCGAAAATGTTACCATCGACCTTAATTTACCATGCTATACTTACAAAAAGCTGCAACTGTGGAGGTGCGTATGTCGCCACGCAAGCTCAAGACTGATCCTGCAATCCTTGACATGCCGTCCCAGAAGATGGCCGTTGTCCGGGGGAAAGGCTCTCCGGACAAGGTCTTCGCCAGGATATTCCCCGCTCTATTCGGCTCGGTTTACACGCTGAAGTTTGACCTGAAAAAGAGGGGACTGGAGTCCTTCAAGGTAAGCTGCCCTCGTGCTCGCTTTCCTAACGCCCATCTTTATCCCAAGGGAGAATGGCTCGTAATTGCCGGTATCCCCGTACCAGAGAACACTACCTCCTTGCCTCAGAAAGAGCCGGGTACTGAGGTAAAGCTTGAGACCTGGGAATACGGCACGGTAGCTCAGATTCTCCACCTCGGCCCTTATGACCAGGAAACGGAGACCATCGAGTGCCTGCAGCAATTCATCGCAGACAATGGCTACGAAATAGCCGGCCCGCACGAGGAAGAATATCAGTCAAGGCCGGATGCTAAGGTAATCAAGACGTTAATTCGATATCAGGTGAAAAAGAAGAGCTAGCAGCCTGACAAATGTAGGAGGTTTTGATATGAGATATATTGATCCGCATCTTCATACTGTTCTGCTGGATGACGGCGTAATGATGAAAATCGCCTTGACCGGCATGGAGGCTTGCGTTATACCCATGTTCCATTGTCTGAATGGGATTTTCGAAGCCGACGCTGTCCTTACCCTCTGGGACAGGTCTGTAGATTTTGAGCTGAAACGGGGAGGCACCATAGGATATGAAGCCTTTGTCTCCCTCGGTGTGCCCTTTTATGGACTTACCGAAAAAGGCGCCGAGGAGTGTTTAAAACGGCTCCCGGATTATCTCAAAAATGACAGAGTAGTAGCCCTGGGAGAAATCGGCTTGGATGTGGGTACGGACTTTGAAAAACGGTTGTTCCGCGCGCAGCTCCAAATCGCCAAATCGCATAACCTGCCTGTAATTTGCCATACGCCTATCCGGTTAGCGCCCCAGGCACCTGAAATCATCAAACAGGTCATTAACGTCATCAAGGAAGAAAAGTTTCCTATGGACAGAGTGATACTGGATCACACGGGTGAACGCACCTTTGATCCCGTAATGGCTTCCGGAGCGAAGGTAGGGCTGAGCTGTTGCTTCGACAAGGTGCCACCGGAATCTGTGGCTAATCTGATTCTGAATAACCGGGGCAAGCTGGATAAATTCATCGTCAATAGTGAGTTAGCTTCAGGCGACGGATACTTCACTGTCCCGATGGTAGCCCTGGCTTTGAGAAGAGCCAAACTACCCTATAACGATATATATAAGGTCGTCTATGAAAACCCCAAGGCCTTTTTCAACTTGCCCATAGATTGAAGATAAGTAGAATATAAGGCCTTGACTCTAAGGGGTAAGCCTACACACATTGGTAGAGCGGGCCGACAGTCAGATTGTTTGATATCCATATGCCAGCCACCCTCCATCAACCGGCAAGGTTATTCCGGTTATAAAGCTGGCATCGTCAGATGCTAGAAAAAGGATGGCCTTCGCTACATCTTCAGGTTCTGCCGGGCGTCCCATAGGACATCGCTTCTGAATCTCTGCCAGACTGACCACACCCTTCTCAATCGCCTTTTCGAGACGGCGAGTCCTGGTCCAGCAGGGTGCTACGCAGTTGACGTTTATCTTGTATTTCGCCCATTCCACAGCCAGAGAGCGGGTCATGTTGATAACAGCCGCCTTGGACGGTCCATAAGCATTGACGTAGGGAATTCCCGCGATTCCTGTTTGTGAAGCCACATTGACGATCTTTCCCCCACCGTGAGCCGCCATCCATTGCCCCACTCGCTGACTACAGAGAAAAGTCGCAGTAACGTTTATTTCAAATACTTTGTTCCAGGCTTATATATATTTCCCCTTTATCTCAAAGGCATTAGGTACAGGCACCGCAGGTAGACCGGCATTGTTCACTAGAATATTAACACCCCCAAACTCATTAATCGCCCTGTCCACCATGGCATATATTTCATCGGGTCTTGAAATGTCCGCAGCTATAGCAAAAGCCTTTCTGCCTGTTTCTCCTATAGCCTCAGCCGTCTCCTCAGCCTCCGGCAACTCAAGATTGGCGGCAGCTACATCGGCACCCTCTTCTGCAAAGAGTATGGCCGTAGCTCGACCGATACCCGTACCTGCCCCGGTAATCAATGCTACCTTACCTTCTAATCTCAACTCTCCCTCCTTCAGGGTAAATCATTAATTTTGGTTCTTCGAATTATCAGACGACTGGTAGGAAGCCTTTTTCCCGTTACAGTTGACCCGGAGTCATCTTTAGCAATGGCTCTATTATACACATCAAAATCAATGTTTTTGGGTCTTTTCGAAAAGGTTGAACTTTCGACATACGCAGGGAAAGGCAGACATCCCTCTGTTCCTTTGATGGTGACAACATAGCGTTTTGTCACCCGACCGAACATCTGCTTGTTTTGTCACGTCATTGCACAAAATCGCGTTTCGTGACTGCTTAACTGCACAGCATGTCTTGGGTCACAGCTCCTTATTGTAGGAGGCTTGCCCTGAATGGGCTTTCGAGCTACTTCTGACCTGCATTCTTTTCCGAAGGAACTTGAGATTGTCACAGATTTGTAATTTTTTCCGTAGAAGTTTTATGGCTTCTCCAGCATTTATTTGATAAAATAAACAAGTATTACAGAGGAGGTGACGCATGAACGCGCTTAGTTTGACGAAATGGCATTCTGCGGCAGCAACCAGCGTCTTTCTGATCATGTTGACTATGGTAGCCCTGATGGTCGGGATGGCAGGCTGTGGTAATACCCCTTCTTCCGGTGTGCAAATCCGGGATTGGCATGATTTGGATGCCATCAGGGATAACTTGGACGGCGAAATCCTTCTAATGAACCACCTCGATTCCACTACCGCCGGTTATACGGAGTTGGCGAGCCCGACAGCCAATGAGGGAAAGGGTTGGCAACCAATTGGGATCTGGCCCGACCCGTTTACCGGTAGTTTCGACGGTCAGGGGTTTGAGATAAGGGACCTGTTTATCGACCGGCCGGGCGATACTAATGTGGGACTTTTCAGTTTTATTAACACGGGAGCGATCATCGTGGGTGTCGCAGTGATGGGCGCCGATGTTAATGGCGACTTGTATGTTGGTAGTCTGGCGGGACATAGTCGCGGCAGTCTGAGTAATTGTCACTCCACCGGTAACGTGGCTGGCGATACGCATGTTGGCGGTCTGGTCGGAGAGAACGGTGGCATTGTGACCAACTCCTCTTCCGCCGCCAGCGTGAGTGGTAGTTACGAGGTTGGCGGCCTGATAGGACAAAATCATGGCACCGTCAGTAAGTCCTGTTCTACCGGTACAGCGACTGGTAATTCGTACGTCGGCGGTCTGGTGGGATGGAATCGTGAGGGCACTGTAAGCAACTCCTATTCCAGCGCCAGGGTGAATGGCGAGTCGCTTGTCGGTGGTCTGGCGGGAAGTAATCGGGCCAGTCTGAGTAATTGTTATTCCACCGGTAACGTGACTGGCTTAGAGGAGGTTGGCGGTCTGGTGGGACGGACTTATGAGGGCACTGTAAGCAACTCCTTCTGGGACATTGAGACCAGCGGACAAGCTACTTCGTCTGGTGGAACAGGCAAGACCACCGCAGAGATGAAGAACGTCGCCACCTTTTCAGATGCAGGATGGAACATAGTCGCAGTCGCCAATCTTGACACGCGCAACGCAGCCTACATCTGGAACATCGTTGACGACGAGACCTATCCCTTGCTCAGCTGGCAATAATTCGTTCTTTAGTGCAATCGAAATTCGGCCAGGTAGGACAAAACATAGTATTTGCCGAGAGCGAGATTGCACAATCGCCTGTTCTATTACCCAACTCTTCTTGGGGATATTGCAGAGTAAGTCAGACGTGCTGCACGAAAAGTTCAATTTATCATCGCAGGCAAACGTAGGCATGGACAGGCAAGAATCCCTATGTTCGTCCGCAGGTATTGACAAGGCCCTGATGTGAACATATAGTTACCACACAGTCCCGTCCGGGTTCTGGCTGGAGAACAAATGGACACGGAAGCGAATGGTTCGGCTGCTGCACCAGCAGCCGAAATCCTATGGCAACTGAATGCACACATGCACCAAGTTGCGATCTTACGGGCGGCTCTGGAACTGGAGGTTTGGGCTAAAGTGGCGGCAGGCGAAGATTCCGTCGAGCAACTTTCTGCAACAGAGCATTGGGACCCTCTTGGCACGCGTATGTTACTGGATGACCTTTGTTCATTGAAATTGCTAGCCAGGGAGGGTGACGAATATCGACTAGTTCCCGAGGCCGAGCACTACCTGTTGCCCGACAAGCCTACCTACATGGGTAAATTCCTTCTGTCGGATTCCTCTTGGGAAGGTAATAATCATTTGGCAGAGGCAATCCGAACAGGCAACCACCCTATCGGCTACAGCGCCACGGCAACGGAGGCGATCGATATTTGGATTGGTATGTATTCCCGCAACTGGGCTGCCCCCGAAACGTATCTGAAGAAGTGTGATGCCATGTGGCACGCTTTGGGCATTCATGGGCGCGATGGGTTGCGAATCTTGGATCTGGCGTGCGGTCCTGCACCTAAGTCGCTGGCTCTCGCCCTCGCTAATGCTGGCGTACGGGTTACTTTGATCGATTGGGAACGCATTCTGCAGGTGGCACGCAAGGTCACCGTTGACCTGGGAGTCGACAACCAGATGACGTCTCTTTCGGGTGACTTGGCCAGTGTAGCCTATGGTCGCAGCCAGTATGACGTCGCATTCTTGGGAGACGTCACGCATTTCCTCAGCCCAGAGCAGAACATCCGCATCTTCCGCAAGGCGTACGATGCTCTAGTTGATGGCGGAACATTGGTCGTCAATGCAGTTCGAGGCGAATACCTTGATCCAACGGAGCACGGGCTGTGGTTCTATGCTATCTCCGCGGGGGCAGCTTACAACTTTCAAGAGTACAAAGATATGCTCGAGCGCGCTCGTTTCACGGATATTGTTGATACGAACATTACGGACCTGAGGATACAGCCTATCAAAGCAACTAAACGCTCGCAGCATACACGTGGGCAGCAGTGATGACTCGCGGCTTCAACGAAACGACGAGGCCTATCGTGATTATGTGAGTAGAACTCGAGGACGAATAGCACCACCGAAATCAGGGGCGAACCAGATTAAGAAGAACTGAGGCATATGAACATGAGGAAAGAAAAACGCACAACTGGCAGTGAATGCCGGCAAAAGGATCAAAGGAAGTTGAAGTGGCCAGACTGGTTGTTCCTGAGGAGACCGCCAGCGTTTCTGGACCCAATCAGGAGGTTATTTGAATCACCCAAGAAACTTGTTGAGCCCTACGTTAAAGATGGTCAGATGGTTGCTGACCTTGGTTGTGGCTCAGGTTATTATACATTCGCTCTGGCCGAACTCGTCGGGCCGAAAGGAAAAGTCTATGCAGTTGATTTAGGCAAAAGCTGTATCCCAGTTTTAGAAAAGAAGGCAAGGAAAAGTGGGTATCGTAACATTGAAGCTCATACTTCGTCTGCTTCCGATGTGAGTTTTATAGAGGACAGGTCAGTCGATTTCGTTCTTGCCAACGGTTTATTGTGTTCGATGGCCGAACATAGAAAAGAAGCGGTGAACGAAATTAGACGCATCCTCAAGGGGGAAGGGCAGGCGTATCTAAGCTTGGGCGCCGGCCCTCCTTTTGGTTATGTAGATCAAGCAGAGTGGGACAATATTCTGCAAGGATTCAAAGTAGAACGAGGAGGTAGTTACAAGGAAAAGTGGGCTCTGGTGTCTCCAAAGCAGGAGTAGTTTGAGATCTTTATGCCCCTTACCGGCATATCTAATATGTCTGGGGTACTCTCAGACTTAATCAACAGCGGGAGGTGCACTTATGGCAAATGAGAAATCTAAAGAAGAAGCCTATGAGATAGAAAGCAAGAAGTTTACACGATATCATAGCATCCTCGAATGGCCGGCATTGGCATTATTAGTTGTCGGCATCGTCACTGCAGCCTTAGATGTGACGCTTGCTGGCTTCACGCCCATAGTATGGCTCGTCTTATCTTTTGGATTGATCCTTGTCATAACATGTATGGAAGTATCAATGATACGAGCCTTCTTGGAGAGCAGGAAACAGAAATAGATTTCAGGGCGGCAATTCAAGATAACTACGTCGTCCGTTATTGAAGAATCACAGGCATCACTGCTTTCCTAACCAGTGACTTTTGTCGATAGGCTTCCTGTGTGAGTCTTCTCTTACTATGAATTAAGATAAATCCCGATGTTTTTCCCTGGCAATAATCTATCTTCTCTTTGCCCTCAGTGCTATACTTTTCGAAAGTAGCCAGTACTTCTAAAAGGAGGTATTCATGGAACCAGTATGGATAGCCATTTCAATCGTTGCCCTGGCTGTTATTGTGGTGCTTCTGCTTATAGCCAGGCGAAGGCAATATCAACAACCATCAAACCTCGCTATAGTTGGTATCTCCTTAGTGGTTCTGGGGATTATTTTCGGTGATTCTCGTGCGATAGGTTACTCTCTCATAGGTGTCGGAGTTCTTCTTTCAGTAATTGAAGCTATTAGAAACAGAAGATAGCAATCTGAGGTAGGCCTTCTGTCAACATGGCTATGAAATAGCTGACCCGCACGAGGAAGAATACCAGTCAAAGCCCGATGCTAAGGTAATGAAGACACTAATTCGGTATCAGGTGAAAAAGAAGAGCTAATAGCCTCATAAATGTGCGTGCTTGTGTGGGATGGTATGGTGTGATAGAAAGTCACAGACTTTATGCGCCGCTGAACAGACCACGTGGCTGATGCGTTCATCAATACTAAGAGGAATAGTTCCTCTGTCGGCCAGCCCGCCTATGCTATAATACAATTTGTAGAACCATCGGAGAGTATATCTCTTGAAGGAGTCGGGCAGGAAGAACGGAACAGTAAGGCCGATCGTCAAATGGGCCGGGGGCAAGGGGCAACTCCTGCCAACGTTGAGGCAGTTCTACCCAACGAATTTCCGCAGGTATATCGAGCCCTTCGCAGGTGGGGCTGTCATCTACCTGACGCTAAAGCCAAGCTTGGCCATACTCGGGGATTCTAACAGAGACCTAATCGAGTGCTACACCATGGTGAGGGATAAGATTGACGAGCTCATCAAGGCGCTCAAAACCTACGCCCCTCATGTAGCGGACAAGGAATTTTATTACGAGGTGCGTGATCGCAATGCGACCGACCTCACCCTTGTCGAGCGAGCAGCGCGTTTCATATTCCTTAACAAGACCTGCTACAACGGACTTTACCGTGTAAATCGAGACGGAAAGTTCAATGTGCCCTTTGGAAAACATGAGAGACCTCCGCGGCTTTACGACGAAGTAAACCTTAGAGGTGTGTCACTCCTTCTGCGGAACGCCGAATTAGTAGCAGGCGACTTTGAGGAGACAGTACAGTGCGCATCTGAAGGAGATTTCTTGTATCTCGATCCGCCCTACCATCGCTCTGGGAACTCACACTTCACTGCATACTCAGTAGATGGTTTTACTGAGAATGATCATATGCGTCTTGCTAGAACCTTTAGGACTCTGCACGCACGGGGGTGCAAGCTACTTCTCTGCAATTCCGACACTAATCTTGTACGGGAACTCTACCGTGATTTCATGGTCATCCCTGTCATAACGAATAGGGCGATTAACTGCATTAGCGAAAAGCGCAGCGGTTTTCCTGAGGTGTTGATCTTGAACCATGGCGAGGGGCATCTTTAACCCTGATTTCACCCTGGCTAACCTCATGCAATGTTACGCAGGATGTGGATGCTTTCTGCTACCAGAAGAGATACAATGCGAGACGAAGGATGGATATAGCATTGTAATTAATCGGCCTTCTTCATGTGGAAAGTAAATATTGATAGGCGGAGCAAAATGAGCGATATTCTCCAAACTCTAGCTTTGAAAGTTACTCCGAAGGAAGGCCAGCCTCATAACTCTTTCTACATCCTAACGATGCGCGCTTCAATCTTAGCATCAATGAAACTCATACCTGTTCGATATCCTGCTCTACGAAAAGGAATTCAGCGTCTGACAGATGAGAAACGTGTCAAAGAAATAGCAAATTACATAATCAACAAAGAAGCAAGTTTTCCGAATGCTATAATCGTTAGCTTTACGGGAGACGTGAAAGTTCGCGAAGTTGATAGCTTGCAGGATCTTTTTCGCTTAGAAATACCTGTAGTTCCAGAAACCGCAATCATTATTGACGGACAGCATAGGTTGTTAGGCATTGAGTATTCCGGAATTGATATGAATATCCTGGTAACTGCTTTTCTAAAGATACCTGAAGAGAAACAGGCTGCCATATTTAGAGATATTAATTTCTACCAGCGCAAAGTTAACAAAAGCCTGATGTACGACCTTTTTCATATCGCAAAAGACGCTGGTTATCCGTTAATGAGAGCTATAGACATTGCAGAAAGACTAAACGAAGAGGGCCCATTACAGGGCCTAATTAAGCTAACTGGTGTCGGTCCCGGTATAGTAACACAAACCATATTTGTCGAGACTCTCCAGCAGTTTCTTAGGCCGGGTGATATCTTTACACAACCCCAGTACGAAGAGGCAGGAAGCTTAGAGATACAGTTACGGGTCATCAATTCATACTACGACTCCCTTCACGGCCACTATCGTAATATTTGGGAAGACCCGAATTCATATGTCTTGTTGAAGACACAAGGTATATACGCTTCATTAATGGTTCTGCGTGACTTGCTCACACATTTTCACGACAAAAGAAAAGGACACATACCTACTGCGCGCGATTTCGAGCGATTCACATCGTTGCTTGCCCAAAAGGTAACGTTTCGGCGCGAAGACTATGGTGATGCCTATCTTGGTGCGGGGGGACAACGCCGTCTCCATCAATTATTGTTGGAAACCATATCCCCCATGTTGGTCGAGTAAGGAATATCTCAAACGGTGGGTAATATAGCTAAGTCTAGCCGTCGCCAGACTATCGAAAATGCATTTAAGCAGTATGAATATATCGACAATATCTCCGATGCTATCATCGATTCTTTCTCTCACGAGACTGAGATTAGACCGATGGCTTTGAGAGATTATATATCCAGCCGCAAAGTACTATCGGGCACGAATTATCGTGTCGTAAGGGATCCAGAAATAACAAAGCTTCTTTTTCTAGAGGCCGATGAGTATCTAGCAAAGGCTTTAAATAATCTGTGCTCAGGTTGCGTCTGCCACCACAAAGGCTATCTGTCATGGGGCGAAGTGACAATATACTACTCCAGCTTTTTTGCCATCCACGGACTATTGAGATTGCAGGGCAAATCACTAGGAACAAGTTATGTTTTGTTTCCTTATTCGATACGAAGTCCGGCTTCAATTGTTAATCATGAATATGTCATCACTTCACCGATCCCTGTCAATGGTATCCACGAGGACCTTTGGCGTAAGTTTTTTGACACCTACTCCCAGAATATTGAAATAGATCAAATGGAATATACGGACGCGATATTTTTCTCAGATACACAAGACATAGTACTTGAAGTCGAGCGACGCAATAGATTCAACTACCAGATGTTTGAATCTTATCAAGAGGTTTTTAACTCTGTTGAATTGAATCGTCGTCTCCTTTTCAACTTAAAATCAATAGATCCGTTATTCTTTTCGAAACTGACTTACTACGTAAGAGATGCCGACAGGAAATACATAGCGAAGGCAGCCCTTAGAATACAGCTACTGCATTCTCTCCTATATTCAATTGTCGAAGGAACTAGCCTTGAAACCTATTTTAATGACCGTCATGGTAATCGTTTGAATTATCTCGATTCAGTTTTGACTGATTCTAGCCCAATTGACCGATCATGTATTGAACAAGGTTGCCTGCTTTGCCCTCATTCCAATATCCCTTGACTCATTCTGCTTCTGAAATTGACTGCCAACATCTTTGCCAACGGACTTTTCACCACAATGAAAAACCTGGAAGGGCGGATTTCCCCGGAGAAGCAGCTTCAGAGTACTGATGTTCGTAGATGAACCACAGGCTTAGTGAGCCGTTCATCGTGCCATCGCTGATAACGTCATGCCGAGATGTCATCAAAAATTCGTTCTACAGTCGCTTTATGGTACGGATATTTCGTAACCAACAACGCTTTAAATTCATCAAGTTTTGCTGTCGTTAATAGCTCATCAATCTCATATGCTCTCTTATTCAACTGTCTACAATATTTATCGAGTACCGCTTGTGTGCTGATTCTTCGAATATCCGCAACTTTGTGGGTAGCTTCAACTCTACTGCATCCCTCCTTTTTCACAAGAATTATCATTTCGAGTGTTTCCGCTAAAGCGTGTGGTACGCTAGCAGGGAATTCTGGAAGCACATTTGGTTTATCAGCTTTGTTTGTTTTAGAGTTGTTCAATAACAAACGCCTTAATACACTATTAGGATCGATGTCAACAAATGGTTCTGCCTTTTCCTTTAAGAGGTTATATACCTCTTCATCAATCTCAATTTTATACATTTTCACTGCATTTCCTCCTAAATCCTTAGAAAAAGTAATAGTACTAATAGTGATAATAGCATTAATAGTTTCGTTTGTCAAGTCCCTAATAGAGAAAATGGACGATATACACCTTTACCAAGCCAACATTTGCTTAGCACAAGAGATTAGGAAGCCCTTGGGCGCTGATGCAGATCAAGCCGCGGCTAGTTTTCATATCAGAGGCCTGTGGCCGAGAGGTTGGCATCCGGGGCAGAAGCAGGTGCCGCGGTTCTTCGTCTATGTAGCAGAATATTCTTGACTGGCATAGATTAGTTCTAGTAAAGTTCTTGAACCACCGAGCAGGAGCGGAGAAATGATGAATTATCTACTACAGCCCAAAAAATATAAAAGCCTCATGGCCGACGAGGGATCAAGAGCCATCATGAACAAGACTATTGCCTTCTTCGAAAAGATGGGCAAGGCCAGGATTCTCGATGATTACAGCAAGAAGGTCTGGTACAGTGAGTTTGTCGAATTCATCGGCAAGGAGCAGATCTTTGCCAGGCTGCTGACGCCCAAGGAATATGCCGGCGGAGATCCCGACTGTCGCTGGGACACGGCCCGCAACAGTGAATATGCCGAACTCCTGTCCTTCTACGGCCTCGGCTACTGGTACTGCTTCCAGGTGACCATCCTGGGCCTGGGCCCAATCTGGATGAGTCAGAATGAAAAGGCGAAAAAGAGAGCAGCCAGGCTCCTCAAGGAAGGGGCGATTTTTGCGTTCGGCCTTTCCGAGAGGGACCACGGCGCGGACATTTATTCCACGGAAACCTCACTGACACCAATGCCCGACGGTACATGGGTGGCGAACGGGGAAAAATATTACATCGGCAACGGCAATGAAGCGGAAATGGTGTCCACTCTGGGGAAAATCAAGGACGGCACGGACGACTACACCTTCTTCGTCACCAACTACCGCCACAAGGCCTACGAGCTCAAGAAGAATGTGGTCTCCCACCAGGAATACGTGTCCAACTTCGCTCTGCACGACTATCCCATCACAAACGACGACATCCTCTCCCGGGGCTCCCATGCCTGGGACTGTGCGCTCAACACCGTGAACATCGGCAAATTCAACATCGGTCCCGGGTCCATCGGGGTCGCCGAACACTGCTTCTACGAGGCCATCACCCATGCATCCAACCGCATCCTCTACGGCATACGAGTCACGGACATGCCCCACGTGCGCAAGAACTTCATGGACGCCTGGCTGCGCCTGGTGGGCATGAAGCTCTACCAGCGCCGCGCCACTGACTATTTCAGGAATTCCAGCCAGAACGACCGCCGCTATCTGCTCTACAACCCCACGAGCAAGATGAAGGTGACCCTGCAGGCCGAAGAGGTGGTCAGCCTGCTCTGGGAAGTGATTGCAGCCAAGGGATTTGAAAGGGACACCTACTTTCACATGGCAGCCGCCGATATCATGGGCCCGTCCAAGCTCGAGGGAACGGTCCACGTGAACATCCAGCTCATCCGCAAGTTCATGCAAAACTACTTCTTCAACCCCGCCGAGTACCCACCAGTAGCTCCGGACCTTTCAGAAAAAGACGACCTGTTCCTCTTCAATCAGGGCCCAACCAGGGGACTGGGGAAAATACAGTTCCACGATTATAAACCTGTCTTCGAGGCCAATAAGGGCCTGCCCAACGTGGCTACCTTCATGAAGCAAATCGCTGTTTTCAGGGAGATGCTGGAAGGGGCGGGCCCGGACGAGGCCCAGGATATGGACCCCTCGTGGTCTCTGCCTTTGGGCGAGATGTTCTCCATTGTTGTGTACGGCCAGCTCATCCTCGAGCAGGCAGGTATCAGCGGAATCGAGCCAGACATTCTGAACCAGATGTTTGATTTCATGGTGCGTGACTTTGCTCAATTTGCCATGCAAATCTACGGCAATCATAGTTCCAGGGATGCACAGCGAGATTATTGTGTCAAGATTATGCTTATTAAGGCAGTGCCGAATTCCGAGCAATATAACCGGGTATGGCAGCAGTATGTTTCCCTTTTGAACGGCGAGTACGCCATGAATGAGTAGGCTGGCGATAGGCGCGAAAGTGTGGAAACATAATCTGTCGGGACTCCTCTTGAGATGTCCTTCAAGACGAAGGAATAACGGCTGAAGAGGCCGCTATTCCCTGCAATTTCGAAGACACAACGCTCCGGACGCCTGTCATCGCAGCGCGAATTCAAAGACGCCATGTAATTCCGCCGCCGAGCCTGGCTATCATAAGCCATCGGTCGCTGGCGCAAAGCTCGCCGCCGTCAGCTTTTATATCAGATTGCCGTGACTTACAGGCTGGCACCCGGCGCAGAGGTAGGTGCCGTGGTTCTGCACCGGGGTCTGCTCGATAGTGCGGCCGCAAACGGCGCAGGCTTCTTCTCCCGCCAAAGGCCTTAGCCTCTTCTTGATATTCAGATACCTGTTATGACCCATTTGAATTGAAAGGTCTGTCAGGTTCAGTTTTGACGAACTGTCCAAGTTTCGGTGTGCACCTCAAGGGCGAAAGGCCTGTTGGGCTGAGACTAGTTAGAGCTCGAAAGCACCGACTCCCTCATCGGTTGACACGTAGAGAATACCATCAACTATTGAGAAGTCGTTCACACCCTGTTCTTCGAAAGTCATCATCCACAAGATGTCACTTGATTGCCGGTCAAGAGCCTGAAGTGCAGCGCACTCTGCTCCTACGCCCCCATAGACGGCGCAGGCGCTCCTGTAAATGACTCCTTGATACTCATAAGTCAGCTCGGAAAGGGGCGGTTTATCTGCCAGGAAAGTAAGACCGGGTTCACCCATGTCAGCTATCTCTTCCTTCACACTTTGTCCCAATATGCAGCAGTCCACAAAATCAGACTGGGACCAGTCGTCGAGAAGGCAGCCGTCTTGCTCCAGACAATTGACGCCCTCAGAGAGGAAAGAATACCAGCCGATCTGACCAGATGTTTTGTTTAAGGCGGTTATATCAGATGCAAACCAATACCAGGGGTAATCAGGCTCAGACATCGGAACAATCTGTGCCAGATGCCAGGCGTACACGTAGAGGGAGTCAATTCCCACCAGGATGGACCCTGTTTCGTCACTTTCCCACAGCATCTCTCCTGTTTTAATGTCGATAGCTGTAATCTTGGGGGAGAGGCGTTCAGCAGCGTCGTCACATGTCCCTGGACCAAGGGAGAGCACTTCATCTTCAACCAAGATTCGTTTGCTGCGAGTATCAATTTGGCCATTCCACCATAAGGGTACAATAGGCAGGGATACGACACTACAACCTGTCAATCTAATGTCAGTTTGCCCGAAGCTAGCCAGGACGCCCGTGTAAGTGACCAGGTCGCCCTCCTTAAGATTCAGCAGGCTCGACCTCTGACTTTCGTCAAAAGAGGCCGCCACCTCTGTTCGCGCCCAGTCCGTTGGATTAAGAAAATAGACTACTAGCCCTTCTTCTGTTGACATATATTTGAGTTCATTTGTCCACTTGACCTGTTTTCCTGCATAGTCTTGCCAGACGTCCCATCTCTGCAAGCTTGTCAATTCAGGGGCGAAAAGCCCTTTGGCAAGCTCATAGGCAGAGACCGCAACCTGCTCAATCTCGGCTACGTCTCCTGAAGGCTCCTTTGGTAAGTGTGTAGTTATGATAACCACCGCACTGATAGCTATGACACAGGCAACTATGATTCCTATTAGCTTCTTCCTGCTCTTTCCTCCAGTGGGCTCCCCTGTCATCAGCCGACGCAGACACTTGGGACAAAACCCGGTGTCTCCGCGCACCTCAGTTCCACAGATAGGACAGGTTGGCATAGCTTCACCTCCTGGACATTCTCAATGTCTATCCCTAAATACCCTGGCCGGGCCAACAATCAACCACATCATCCATCCCGGTCATATTATATCACCTCACCGGTCAGTGAAGTTCCGAATAGTGTTGAGATCCACTGGAGAATTGGCAAGGCCATTCACGATGTAAAGATACGGCGAGATGTACCAAGGAGTCGGGAAGCCTTCGGCCACTTGTTTGGGTTCAGTCGCTACCACCTTTCTGTCATTACTGAACAACGAGGAAGTCAATCACTGACCGATTGAATAGCATGCTGTTTTCCATGTTAGGAAGATGGGCGGCATCAGGTATCAATAACCTCTTGGCTCCATGTATCCTGTCAGCAACTAACTGTGAGATTGCCTGCATATCCGGCAGATCACTATCTCCAACTATAACCAGGGTAGGGACACGTATTTCGGCCAAGCGCGACATAACATCAAATTCCGGGGGTGCTTCCGGAAATTTGTCAGTCACCGAGGGGTAGTTATCCAGTATCATCTCCCGAACCAGCGCTCTTGCGGCTGAATCTACTGTTTCCCTGTCTCTCTTTAGTCCAACCACCCAGATATTCACCAGCATATCAGCGACTTCTTCACGTCTTCCGCTGGCGATTAGCCGTTCGAGAATCGCGTCTTTCGCTAAGGTTTCCTCGTCTCGATATTCATAGCCAGGCATCCCCGGTGCGATGAGGACTAAGCGGCTAACCATCCCAGGATAGGCAATTGCCGTCTCAATTGCCGCCTTCCCACCGAGTGAGCACCCTGCGATACTCACTGACGTCAACCCCAGGTGCTCGATAAGTCCATGAATGTCTTCATAGTGCGAAAGGATTCCCCTGGAGCAGGCGACTTTCCATAGCCGCGGAAGTCAGGCATGATAACCTGAAAACGACTTGAAAACTCACTGCACTGTACTGCCCACATCCGGTGGTCAGCTATGCCGGAATGAAGCAATAGCAGCGGTTTTCCCTCTCCCGACACTTCGAAATACATCTTGGCGTTCCGGATTGTAGCAAAGCCGGTCTTCACCTTCACTCTGATAAAACCCTCATTGTCGATATATGAGCCCGATATTATTCCATGGCAATATCGCCGGTTCAAATCCAGCCGCTGCCAGATTTCATATCGAAGGCACGCGGCCTGAAGGCTGGCATCTGGGACAGAAGTAGGTGCCGCGGTTCTGGACGGCGATTCGCTCGATGGGATTGCCGCAGACGGGGCAGGGTTCGCCTCCCTTATGAGCAACCTTGAAATTGAAGTGGGCCGTGCCCAGCTCGCCCTCCGGGCGGACGTAGGTATCCACGCTGGCACCCTTGCTGCAAATGGCTGCCCGTAGAATTCTGCGAATATCGTTATGTAAAGTCCGCACTTCGGCGGGCGACAGCTCATCCGCTTTTCTCAGAGGGTGAATGCGGGCGGCAAACAGGGCTTCATCGGCATACATATTGCCGATTCCGGCGACAATACACTGGTCGAGAAGCGCCGCTTTTATGGGGATGTGGTGCCGGCTTAATCTCTCTCGCAGAACGCTTGCCGTGTGTCTTTTGTCGAGGGGCTCGGGACCCAGCTTGCAGACCACAGTCTCGGCATCGTCAACCAGCCACATTTTTCCCAGGCGGCGCCGGTCATTGAAAACAAAGCGGTGCCCATTAGAGAGGTGAAAAACAGCCCTGGCATAGCGAGTGTCCTCGTCGGGATCTAACAGCAAGCTGCCGGTCATCCTGAGATGTATAATCAGCGACCTGCCATTCGACAGGCGAAAGATGAGATACTTTCCCCGGCGTTCCAGGCTTTCTACCTTCTGCCTGATTAACCCGCGATGGACTTCCTCGGCGGAACAACCGCATACAAGTTTGGCGTCAAGAATACTGACCTTAGTGAAGCTTTGCCCCACGACCCAGGGCGCAAGCTCATTTCTTATGGTTTCTACTTCAGGCAGTTCCGGCATCTCAAATTAGTGTAGCAATACGGCATCGGAGATTCAATGCGCTGTCCCGTTAGCCAGGTTTGGAACCAAGACCGAACTCTCGGCAATCCACTTCTATTCACGCCGGAGACTCGGCCCGGGAGATAAGCGGGCGGCTTATCGCCTTGAGGGTTTCCTCCCTCATTACACCGTCTTTGATCAACTCGTAACCCGCTTTTCGCACTGCATCCAGGACGGCTCTGCCGTCCTGCGTCAATTCTCCGTCCCGCTTCATTACGCTCGCATGGGGTCTGAGCACAGCCCCGGCGAAGTTCACACTGGCATCTTGAGCAAACTCCTTGACGATACGCAATACGGTTCCGAAGTTCTGTTTTTCCCACCAGCCACCGGTGGACACGAGCACGATTGACCGGATCCGGACATCCTTGCGAAATCTTGCCCGCGTGCGTCCCTTGCGAAACTCGAGCACCGGTTCTAGCAAAGGACAAAGCCTGTTGATGACGTTTTGCATGTCCCCGGGCAGCGGGATGTAAACGGGCGTGGCCAGGACAAGAATATCTGCGTGCCTCAGCCTGGGATGGAGCAGCTGCATCTTGTCCTTGATGCAACATTCCCCCGGCGCCTCATTCCAGCAGTACAGCTCTCCGCAAGCGCACGGCTTGACTTTGAGGCGGCTGGCGTAGAACACCTCGACATGGGATCCGGCGTCCATCATGCCCTCAACGAAAGGTTCAACGACCACGGCTGTATACCCTCGTTCCATGCGAGGGCTGCCATTTATGACCACTGCTTTGTTCATCGTGTCCTCCTTCCTGTCAACGCATCTTGAACTTCGCCCAGTATCAGGCCCGGAATTTCTTTCTTATGCCCTCGAGAGTCTCTTTCGCTCCGGTGATATTGAAGGATTTCCAGAAGCCGGTAAGCTTGTCACAAGGAAACTCCCCACAATAAGCACAGTTCGCGACACCCTTCTCATATCCGCAGCGCCGCACCTCACAGACCCTACAGAATTTGAACAGTCTCTTGCCGGTCGCCAAACACCCGTCGCAGTTGATATCCTCCGGCTTGAGAGTCTCTTTCTCTGTGGACCACGCTTTGGCGACTTCTTTCTTCAGTTCTCTGTCATTTGTCTTTGTGGCAATAAGCGCGCGACAATCGTCACACACGATTCCACAAAAAGCAACCATCTTCTCCCTCACTCTTTACCTCCTTTTTCTCTCCTGCAGCTCACGATTATTATTGCCCCACCGAGTCCGAGCCTATCGCATCTCAGCCCAGTTTTTGCCCAGCTTGATATCTACCTTCACAGGGACACTGAGCTCGAAAGCCCGTGGCATGAGATCACCCACCAGGGACTTCATTTCATCCATCTCTGCTTCGGACACCTCAAAAAGCAGTTCATCGTGTATCTGCAGCAGCATCTTGCTCTTGAGATTCCGCTTCTCCATTTCCCGATATAGGTTTATCATGGCGATTTTAATGATGTCGGCAGAGCTGCCCTGCACCGGGGCGTTTATAGCCATGCGCTCAGCAGCCTCCCTGACCATCCGGTTGGCAGAGTTGATTTCGGGCAGGAACCGCCGCCTCCCCAGCACCGTCTGCACATAGCCCAACTTGCGGGCCTGATCCTTAGTGGCTTCCAGATATTCTTTCACCTTAGGATATCTCTCAAAATACAGGGCGATGAATTGAGCGGCTTCCTCCCGGCTGAGACTGGTGGCTTGCTCCAGGCCATAATCGCTCATGCCGTAAACAACTCCGAAATTGACCGTCTTGGCGTTCCGGCGCATCTCGGAATTCACCTCACCAACGGGGATGCCAAAAAGTCTAGCGGCGGTCGTGGCGTGGATATCCTCGTCCTGGGCAAAGGCGGCGATGAGGCCGGGGTCTTGAGAGAGGTGGGCCAGGACCCTGAGGTCAATCTGGGAATAATCGCCGCTTAGAAGATATGCCCCGGGCGGAGCTATGATGGCTTTCCGTATCCTATTCCCCAGCTCAGTCCTTATAGGTATATTCTGGAGGTTGGGGTCGCTGGACGAGAGCCGGCCGGTAGTCGTACCAGTCTGGTTGAAGGTAGTATGTACCCTCCCGGTCTTGCGGTTGATCAGCGCGGGCAGGGCGTCAACATATGTTGACTTGAGCTTGCTGAGCTGGCGGTATTGCAGTATAAGCTCAATTACGGGATGAACGCCCCTCAGCGCCTCCATGACCGAGGCATCGGTGGAATAACCGGTCTTCGTCCTGCGGGACTGAGGCAGCTTGAGGTCTTCAAAAAGCACCCTCCCCAATTGCTGGGGCGAGTTGATGTTGAACTGGTGTCCGACGCTGCCGTAGATTTCCTTCTCCAACCTGAGCAGCTCCTTACCCAGTTCCAGAGACATCTCACGGAGCAGGTTTGTATCCAGAAGAATGCCGTTTGTCTCCATAGCTACCAGGACCGGAATCAGAGCCATCTCCACTTCGGTAAAGAGCTGCCACAGTCCTTGCTTTTGCAGTTCGGTTTCCAGCTTTTCCTTCAGATTCCACACGATGTCCACGCTGGCGCAGGCATGGCCGGCAACCCGGCTTGCCTCCAGCAGGGACAGAGAGCTTTGTTTCTTCCCCGCGCCGGTTAATTCAGCGGGGGTCGTTATCTCAACGCCCGCCTTATTAAAGGCCAAAGCTCTAAGTCCCAGATTCTTTTCGCCGAGGAGATAGCCCGCGAGCATGGGGTCGAAATTCAGATTCTCAAGCTGCATCCCACAGCCGGCCAATACCGCCATAACGTGTTTGCCGTCATGGGCAATCTTGCCCACATTGGCGTTCTCCAAGATTGGCTTGAGCCGGGCTGTGACCTGTGTAAGCGGCAACTGTGGCGGCTGGTCCAAGCCCTGGTGCCCCAGAGGTATATAAAACGCTTCCCCCCGTCCCGGCGATATGGCTATGCCCACCAAATCGGCCGTCACAGCCTTCTCACCCGTAGTTTCGACTTCAATAGCGATGTCCTGTGCTTTTTCCAGCTCGCCTGTAAGCTGTTCCAAAGCTGTCTCGCTGTTTACCATGTGGCTCTTGACTTTCGAGGGCCCAGAACTCTCGGTCTTCATCCCCGCCTGCCAAAGTTGTACGGCGGGCAGGTGGGGCAGCCTGGGAAGCAGGTTAATGAACTCGAGTTCCTGGAAAAGCTTCACCACCTCGTCCCGGTCGTAGTGGCTTACCTGGCAGATTTTCAGGTCCAGCTTGATAGGAACATCTTTGACTATTGTGGTCAACTGCTTGTTCTGAAAAGCTTTATCGCGATATTCGCGCAGCGAGTTCTGCAACCTAGGCGGCGTTACATTCTCAATATGGTCATAGATTCCCTGGAGGCTGCCATACTGCTTAAGTAATCTAGCGGCTATTATCTCACCAATTCCTGGCACGCCAAGTATATTGTCCGAGACATCGCCAGCCAGTGCTTTGAGGTCAGCGAGTTGTTTCGGTTTGATGCCGTATTTCTGCTCTACTGCCTGTTCGTCGTAAAGGATGGTGTCTGTGAAGGTCCGCCTGGGAGCAAGAGTTTTCACTCTGGGCAAGACAGCCTGCAACATGTCATTGTCCCCGGTGACAATGATGGTCTCAATGCCCTGTTCATCAGCTTGTTTGCTCAAGGTGCCCAGGACATCGTCAGCTTCGAAGCCGTCCATTTCAAAAATAGGAATATGGAAAGCCTCCACCAGGCGGTGGACCTTTTTTATCTGGCCTTTCAATTCCTCGGGCGTGGCCGGGCGCTGCGCCTTGTATTCCTCGAACATTTCGTGCCTGAAGGTCGGTGTGGGACGGTCAAAGGCGATAGCCCAATGAGTGGGCTTGAAATCGGCAACTACTTTGAGCAGGGTGCTGGCAAAGCCGTACACGGCATTGACCAGCTCTCCCGTCCTGGATTGAGTCAGGGGAGGCAGGGCATGAAAGGCACGGTGCACCAGGGCGTTGCCGTCAAAAAGCAACAGCAGTGGTTTCTCTTCCTTGGCCACAGCTTTATTATACTATGGCGCCACCCTACGTTGCCTGCTGTTCGCCTCCCCCCGATTTTGGCAATCCTAACCACCTCGGCGTCCTGTTCATATACTCACGGTAGGCTGTGCCATAATGTCCAAGGCACTGGGCTTCTTCAACCTTTACGGAATATGGACGAGTTACTCCAACTCCGAATATGATGGTAAACAACAAGAAAACCCATGATGCCGAAAGTATACTCACACCCAAAAAATGAAAAAATCCCGTCACATACATAGGATGTCTCGAATAACGATAAATTCCTCTGGTAACTGGTTCACCCGCTGGAGTTTTGGCCCAGTCCACCAAAATTATTGTGATCCCAACTAATCCAAGTAACGCAACTGGAAGACCTATGCAGAACCATGTCGATCCTAATTTTAGCGGCAGAAAAACAGAGTATATAACGGCTGGAAGATAAATAATCTTGGAAAGACTAGCAACTAACAGCGTAGTCTTAGACTTACATGCGCGCTGGACCTTGCGCACTGAACCACCAGGTACATCTTTCTTCATCATCAAGAGCATACAGAGAAGCGCTACCAATAGAAAGGGAACCATAAAAAGCCAGGCGTTCCAGACACCTATTTCAAAAGCTGGTATAAGCGACATCTTTCTGTCCCTATGGTTTGGGTATTCCCAGATATTTGGGGGTCTTATTCATATATTCACGGTAGGCATCGCCGTACTTCTCAAGGCAACTCCGTTCTTCAATGGGAGCAAAATAAAACGAAGCGGCTATCAGCAAAATGGTGAACACCAGAAATACCCAGGAGGCCGTGGCTATACTCACCCCCAGGAAAAACACAAAAGAGGTTACATACATGGGGTGCCTTGAGTAACGGTAAAGCCCGTTGGTTACGGGCTCGCCGAACGGGCTGGCTGCCCAGTTCAATATGACTATAACGCCGGTAATAAAACCTATTAAAGTGATAGGAATGCCCACATAGAGCCACACCGTGCCCAGTTTCAGGGGCAGGAATATAGAATATATGAAGGCCGGAATATATATTATCTTGGAAGAATAGAGGGTTATTCTTGCAGTCCTGGACAGGGCAGCAACCTGACTTTTGCCTTCAACTTCTGGAGCCCGTCCCGTAGCGATTCGGGTGAATAAGGGAAAGGTTAATAACTCAAGAAGCATGAAAATCCAGGCGTTCCACAAACCTATCTCAAAAGCTGGCATAAGCGACATGATTCACCTCCGCTAATTCGGTTGGCCTTCTTTGGCCTTCGACTGCCGGGCGTATCGCTTGTTGATCAAATTGCAGCCACGATGACCTTCTTGGTTGCTCAAGCACATCTTGTCAGGGTTCCCTTTGGCAAAGCTCGTGCAGCCCCAGCATTGCAGGTGAGCAAATCTGTATCACCGACCACGATTCTCTTCGCGGATTTCAGCACACAGTTGCAGAGCTACCGCCCTAGGTATAGCATCCATGTAATAAGCTCCATTTTCAGGCTATTCTTGACCTGCATAATTGTCAATACTCCTTGGCCACAGCCCTATTATACTATGACTACATCGGAATCCTAGAGACGCCGGTGCCCGATACAATAATGACCGAAACATGATAAAATCGTGCCCGAAAGACTGACAGATGGCAAGCA
>Ga0154672_145_pt1 | contig 36403 bp, 31 predicted proteins | sample Rifle2008BG13ft_FD_116101 | JGI IMG/M metagenome (GOLD analysis project Ga0154672, IMG submission 116101) | Chloroflexi bacterium RBG_13_51_36
CACAAACAAGTCGAGAGGGTTCGCTCATACCTCGCATCACCGATTATCAGTCCCGGGATAGCTTCGATTCGGTGATAGCAGTTGCATGTTGCCAATTCGAGGATTTACTTCCTGCCTACGACTCGGAGCAAATTAGACTGGGGATTTGCGATCTGTATTTCCTTGAACCCAGCAGTCTCAAAGATTGACTTTAGATATTTGGCGGACCTGTTCGTGATGAAATCCAATAGCCACATTTTGCCCGGGTATATCTGTCGCCCACCCACCAGCATCAAGGCAATCCCTTCGTGCTTCAGGACTCGATACGATTCAGTAATAGCCTTCGGTCGATCATGCAAGAGGTGTAGACTGGCCACACTTACGACCATGTCAAACGAGCCGTCGAAGAAAGGCAGCGCATGAGCATCCGCGAGCAGAAATGAGATGCGGTTCTGGGCTGGGTTCCGGAGCACGGCTCTTCGAGCATCTTGAAGCAACACTCTTTCTATGTCTATGCCGACAACTCTGATGTGCGGTGCAATCTCCGCCAGAAGCCGGGGCAGGCTGCCTGGTCCAGTGCCAATGTCGAGAACTGTGCCCTGTGCCAGGTACTGGCAAGACGCGACTACAGTACTTCTGAAAAGCTGTTTTCGAAGCCACAGGACTAGAGGCCAGTCAGGGCTATTCGAATAAGCTCGTGTGTACGCATTGTACCTTGCGCACCGGCTGCGAATAGTCTTCCAAATAGTGCGTGGCTTCAGCATCTACCGTCCGCTACAAAGACGTGACCATCACCTGAGGTCCTACTCCAATGATGCTGAGCCGAAACGCGGATTGCCACACCCGTTATGATAGCATTCGTTCGTTGTAAAGTGAATGTTCGATTGAAGCGTCGAGCAGGTCATATGGGTCCACATTTTTCGGTTCGCGTAACAGAAGCCTGTCTTGTTACCTCTGACGCAACAAAAAGCCAGTTTGTGTCCGCAGGATCTAACCGTACCGGTTTACGGTCTGACTTCTGCCTCAGTCCTACTACCTTGTATCTGTTATTGCTCTTTTCTCTTTAACAGGAGCCAATTCCTGGCGCCCGTGTGGACCAGAGCGTACTCCCCTTGTAGTCTGCTTCCATGAAGCGCGAACGTTAACAGGTCAGGCTCCTTTTGTTGGAGTTCATATTTACCTCTGTCCCAGATTTCGACCTTGCCGGCACCGTACAAACCTTCGGCGATGTCTCCTTCAAAATCTATGTGACTCACTGGATGATCATCTACTTGAACGGCCAACCTTCGAATACCGGACCCGGTAGGAGGGCCTTTTGGCACAGCCCAGCTCTTGAGTACCCCCTCCATTTCCAACCGGAAATCATAGTGTAGACGAGTTGCATGGTGTCTCTGGATTACAAATCTACTCATTTTGAATGTGGCCTGCCTTTTCTCATTTCAGTTACTAGTCTGGCATCCAGCGCCAAAAGCGGGGTAAGATACTTACGCCAGGGGGCTTCGCCAGCTCCTATTGTCTTTTCTTGCCTAACAAATCATCGTTTAGTGACCCAACGATTCTGGCTTTGGTGCACCGGTCAAAATCCAGGCAGTCTTTCGCGGTCGCTAAGGTGTTCTACCTGTTGGTTGAAACAGGGAGCATATTTCCTTCTATCAAGATTACTGCGGACTCTCAGGAGCTGCTTTACGCCAGCTAGCATAGGCAAAGTCAACTGTCCTCATCGTATGGTCTTTCCCTTTTTCCCAGCCTAACCTTTGGCTTCAGAGCCGGAGGGAAAAATGTTCTTGACCATCCGTTCATATAAACCAGGCTGCTTTGTGTAACTGTTTTTAATAAGTTCCGCCATATCCGCTTCGGGATTTAGGTACCCATCCGCCTCACATTTTACTATCTCAAGCATACTAATAAGGGCTTGTTTGTCCTTATCTGATAGCGGTAACAGTATCTTCTGGATAAACTCCCACCCCGCCGGAGCTGCCGGTCCAAGGGCCTTCTCCCCCTTGGTAGTCAAAGACACATTTACTCCTCTGCGATCCTTCCTATCTCTTGTCCTCCTCACCAAACCACCTTTGACCATCCGGTCAACCAGCATGGTCACGCTGTTGGGGCTACGTGCTAGGATCGTGGCTAGCTCACCTGGCTTTAGAGAACCACCCCGCGATTTCACAGCCGCAAGCACTGAGAACTGCTCTGTAGTAAGCCCGTATTTCCCAAATATTGAATCCTCACACAGGACCATTACGTCGTGGACTCGGTGCAGAAGAAGCCACAATCTCAAGACCGTATTTCCGGATTCAGAATTTACCGTCATGTTTAGCTCCTCCTCATTATTTCATGCAGACTTTGCTCGTTTGCGCCGCTTCTATTATAACAAAGCAACATGACTTCATAATAACTTTCTCCAATCGGTGCAGTCCCGCGATGTATGAATTCAACTGGTGTCATGTACTTGAGTAATTAGTGTGGTACTGCAAACACCTGTAAGGGTATTTAACTTTCTGGCCAATTGTGCATAATTTCAAGCGTCCGCACCTGTAAATGAGAGACAACTGCAAACGATGTACGGGCTTGCCCATTACTCACACCTGTTTAACTCACTCCGGCGGTTGATTCCTGGCTTTTCGCCTTCTCGCTTCCTGGTCTTCGGCAATTGCCTGCTCTCTAGCCAGATCAGCTTGTCTTCTTGCCTGCTCTCTGGCCAGTTGCGCAGGTTCTTCCTCAATGCGTTTCTCTTTACGCTTAGCCTCTTTGGCTGCCTGGTCTTTTTGAATCGCTTGCTCCCTAGCCAGATCAGTTTGTCGTCTTGCCTGCTCTCTGGCTAGTTGCGCAGATTCTTCCTCAATGCGTTTCTCTTTACGCCTGGCCTCTTTGGCTGCCTGGTCTTTTTGAATCGCTTGCTCTCTGGCCAGATCAGTTTGTCGTCTTGCCTGCTCTCTGGCCAGTTGCGCAGGTTCCTCCTCCCTGCGTTCCTCGTCACGCTTAGCCTCTTTTGCTGCCTGGTCTTTTTGAACCGCTTGCTCTCTAACCAGATCAGTTTCTCTTCTTGTCTGTTCTCTGGCCAGTTGCGCAGGTTCCTCCTCCCTGCGTTCCTCGTCACGCTTAGCCTCTTTTGCTGCTTGATCTTTCGGGTCTCTCATTGTCTGCCACCTCCAAACATTAGATAATCGTGAAACCAATCATGAATCACCACAAACCTGGGCTAAGTTTACGAAACTCCAGTCCATTCTGCAAGATTATCAGCAGATGCACTTTCCGACGGAATGTGACATGCGGCTCAAGTCAGAAAGGGCGAGTCTTGTTCGGAAACGTATGTCGGCGTCCCGATATTCGGGTGGCTACCTATGGTAGAATGCTGTCAGGGCTCAGTGAGGTTGTGAAATGCCGGAACACGTGATGCGGCGTCATTTGGTCCGCTTTAGCTGGCGTCAACATTCTCTCCTGTCAATCGCCAGCCTGTTCCTGATCCTGTCGGCACTGGCCGGCTGGGGCCCATTGATTTATGACCGTTCGGCAGTTGACTATACTCCTCTGCCCGGGGATGGTTGGGAGGTGTCGACACCCGCAGAGCAAGAGCTGGACCCAATGCTTGTGATGGAGCTGTATTGCAGTGCGGCTGAATTGGAGACCATCTACAGTCTTCTGGTTGTCAAGAACGGCTATCTGATAGCTGAGCATTACTTCAATGGAGGGTCCGTTGAGCAGAAGAACCGGTTGCAGTCGGTAACAAAGAGTTATACTTCGGCGCTGGTCGGTATTGCACTGGACCAGGGCTATCTATCAAGCGTCGAGCAGAAGATGCTGGATTTCTTCCCGGAAATGGCCGACCAAATAACTGACCTGCGGAAGGAGCAGATTACAGTCCAGCATCTGTTACAGATGCGCGCCGGATATCCCTCCGAAGAGACCGATCCCGCTCTCTGGGAGGGGCTTCTATCCGGGTACTATCTGCCCCTCATAGAGGAATTCCCCCTCACCACGGATCCAGGAACAGAGTTCGATTACAGCAATCTATCGTCCAACTGGCTGGGGATTATCCTGGCCCAGGCGTGCGGTACGAATCTCAAGTCGTTCGCCGAGGAGCACCTGTTCTCGCTGATCGAAGTGGACGTGGGCGAATGGGGCACAGATGCTGAGGGCAATAACCTCGGCTGCGGGGACCTCCACTTCACAGCGCGTGACGCGGCCAGGTTCGGTCTGTTGTATCTCAACGACGGTGAATACAAGGGGAACCAGATCGTTCCAGCCGATTGGGTCAGGGAATCACTGCAGACGTATTCAGAGGATATCAATGTGACCGGAGAATTTCCGGCAAACCGGAGCCTTTCCATTAGCGACATCGGGTATGGCTATCAGTGGTGGTCGGCCAGGGCAGGTGAGTACTACTTCGACTTCGCATGGGGGCACGGAGGGCAGTTGATCGTCCTGCTGGATGAGCTGGACATGGTCATTGTCGTTACGGCTGATCCATTCTATCTGCAACATGATGCCGAGTCGTGGAGGCATGAGTCGGCAAACATCAATCTGGTGGGTGAGTTTATCGAATCCTTGCCAAGCTAGCGTCCGATACCATTTATTCTGAAGCTATGATGGATGTTGTGTCTCGCTTCCAGGCGACTATCATCTATTTCTCCACTACCGAGATGATTCAGCCATGTTACGACTTTAGCTAGAGTAACCGCGAACTTAGGGGTTGTCCTGCCAGCACGAGCCTCCTGCCCGACTTCAAATATCCAGGTTTGTTCGGTCGTGCTCATCGGTATCTCCATTTCTGCTATGGCTAGATAATCTCCTGGCGTTGCTGGCCGTCTCACAGAAACGAGTGAAATCCGATTGTCTTCCCGTGTTAATACTTCGCTATTTCGTATCATCTGATTACTCCACCGGCGCTGTCCTGCTTATCACTGTAATGCAGAGGGCCGAAAGACGTTGCATTGTGCCGCTTGGCTTAATCATTTTCGAATTCCGGGACACCACGAATTGCTCGCTGATGATAGCTAAGGTGGCGGGCCGTTTTTTGAGCAGGGGTTGACTCAATCAATAGAGGCTGTAAAGCCAAAACGCAAATAAGATGGTAGAATGACACATTTGAATCTTAAGGAGGCAATGTAAATTGAGAAGCGATCTTGATAAGTTAATGAAAGACTACCGCCTGGACGCCATTGTTGCTTTTGGATCAGCATCAGACCCGGCGTTTAACTACCTGACCGCCGGTTCCGACATTCAAGATGCAATGTTCACCAAAACGCCAGGTCACAAAGCCAATATATGGCTAGGAACTTTAGAAAGAGAGAATGTCAAGAGTGCGGATTTTGTAACTCACATTTTCGACCGGGCTTTATTCAGGCGAGTGTTTGCCGAAACGGGCAGTTATGAGAAAGCTGAACTGGAGCTATATCTCCAGGGCCTTGAATTTCTTAAGAAAGGTATCAAGCGGGTTGCTCTATACGGTCGGATGGAGTTTTCGTTCAGCTGTTTACTTCGAAATGAGCTGAACAAAAGGTACCCCGGCCCGGAGATAGTCGATGATAAAACACCTACTCTGGTCGACCGCCTGAGAGCGACAAAGAGCAATGAAGAACTGGCAAAGATGATCGAAATCGGCCGGAAAACCTCCCGGGTAATGAGCGAAACCCGTGATTATATAAAATCTCATAAAATCAGAGAGAATCGTTTCATGAAGGCCGACCGTTCACCTTTGACTGTAGCTGATGTCAAAAGATTCGCTCGTTCCAGGCTTCTTGACCAAGATCTCGAGGATACCGAAGGGATGATTTTTGCTCCCGGTAAAGAGGGTACTGCGGGTCATAACACCGGGGAACCGGACACGCCAATACCGCTGGGAGTGCCAATCATATTCGATTTGTTTCCAAGAGAAGCCAAAGGTTACTATCATGACACAACACGTACGTGGTGCTTCGGACATGCCTCCGACTACCTTGTCAAACTCTACGGAGATGTTCGCGGCTGTTTTGATTTTGTTGTGAACAAAGTTGCCCCCGGGATGTCTTCAGGTGACCTTCAAGAGCTTACGTGTGATTATTTTCGCGAGCGGGGCTATCCGGTCGTTAAGGACAATCCCAACACTATAGATGGCTATATCCACGCGTTAGGGCACGGGGTAGGGCTGGCGGTACATGAAACACCGTTTATGGGAATAGGGGACAAAGACATATTGGCCAAAGGGAACGTTTTTGCCATAGAACCCAGCCTTATCGATACAGAACGGGGACTTGCCGTTCGTATTGAAGATACCTTCTATTTGGACAACGATGGGAAAGCAGTCAGCATAACCGATGTTCCCTATGATTTGGTAATCCCAGTCGAGTAGTATCTAGGCCTACGGGTCCCATTCTCATGTGCCCGTTCCTTTCCCCATGAATATACGAATTTCGGGTGTCCTTTTGTCGGCCTGGATTAGAGGCCATCATCAGCGGGATGGTGAGCGGATAGTTGCCCAGCTCCTTTCCCCCTGCTACTCACGGACCCGACCTTCGGCATCGGTTCGCAGAATGATCGCATCGTAAGAGCGGCCACCGATAATCTCGACAAAGCCAGCGACCAGGAATCCTCCAGATTCCAGCTCGATCAGCGCCGCTGCGCCGTACACAGACTGTCCGACCAGGGAACGCTCCCATAGAATGTTCCCGTCCTCATCAGTGCGCTTAAGCGCCATCCCGTTCTCGAGAATGCCGACCAGATACGTGCCATCGTTGAGTCGAATCAACGAAAAGGCATAGTCGTCGAATGATGGATTCCCAAAGGATGTCTCGCTCTCCAGTTCACCTGTTGACGCGCAACGGGCAAACCAGGTATCTGCCTGCTGGCTTGAATCCATCCAGAAGCCAACCAGGAGAAAGCCGCCGTCTTCGGTCCGGGCAATCTGTGAGGCGAACTGCCACCCGTCGAGTTCGTAGCGCTGCTCCCATTGGACGTTTCCATCCGCATCCAGCTCTACAAGTTTGCCATCTTCTTCAATAATAACGGCAAGGACGAGGTTGCCCTCCTCCGTCTCGAGGGCATCAGCCACGAGTTCCTCCTGGGAAGACTCAACAGTGTATTCCCAAATCGTGTCGCCCCCTGAATCCACGCGGAGAGCGTATTGGTCACGTTCTCCAGCCGGTGCTTCCGTGAAACCGTAGAGCAGCAAGTCTCCGTTTGATAGCCGGAGCATCCCATATGGCCATTCCCTGTTCTCCCCTCCGTAGGTTTGAAACCAATCCTCGGTGCCATCCGCGGTGATCTTGAGAAGAAGAAGGTCCCGGTCCCCAGCACCATAGGAATCCGTTTCACCGAAGACATAGTAGCCTCCGTCCCCGGCCGGCGTCACTGAAAATGCTTGTTCGTATCCGCCTCCTCCCCAGGTTAGCTCCCAAAGCACGTCGCCATCGAGGTTGAACTCCATGAAAAGCACATCTCCCGAATATGGCGGCATGTGTAGGTGGTTTGTCGCGCCAACCGCAAGTACATTTCCATCCTGGGTAAGAGCCATGTCGAAGAACGCGCCATAATCCGGACCCTCGAAAACTTTGGTCCACGTGGTTGACGGTGTGCATCCCACCGAGGTGCAGGCGATCACGAGGACAAGCAGAATGAGATGGGCGTATCTTGGTTTGAACAGGAACGCTACTCGATTTAAACCTGATTTCATAGGCGCCAGAAAATGGACGAGATTTGGGTCCTCTCTAGTTTGAGACACGTTGAGACGTTGCCAGGATTGATAAGCTGAATTCGCTTTCCCATCTGGGATGTCTCTCTGCAGCAAGCAGGACCAAACGCTTAAGGAAATCATCATATGTATATCCCGCGAATTCAGCTGCCAGTATAGTACTGGTGTCCGGACAGATGTCAGCATTGGGATTGATGTCTAGAATGTAGAATAATCCGTCTTTCATTCGCATATCGATACGAGCATAATCACGACATCCCATTAGTACGTACGCTGCCCTGCAGACCTGCTCAACTTCACGGAGTTCACATTCACTGAGAGGCGCCGGCAGAAGCGTCCTAATACTCCTATATTGTTCCGACTCCGACACAAACTTAGATTCGTATGTGCAGAGCCGGGAATGCACATCCTTGAACGAGGGAAATTCCATCTCGGCCGGCGGCAACACGTCAATATCCCCGTTGCCCCATAGTGATACATGTAGTTCGCGCCCGTCAATAAAATCCTCAACTAGTGCAGGACGTTCAAATCTTCTAATTACGTAGCGGATTCTACTCTTCAGCCTTGTTTCCGTCATTACCACAGAGTCACGGTGAATCCCTTCACTGCAGTGCTCCCTGGAGGGTTTGATGATGGCTGGAAAACGTCTCCAGTCGATGGAGCAACCCTTATCGTATAATTCCCACGTGGGGGTCAGGATTCCAGCTTCATCAAGGAGTCGTTTTACGTGGCATTTGTCATATGCCGACGCCAACGTAGCCGAACCTGCACCTGTGAATGTGAAGCCATGCTGTTCCAAATAGTCTGCCACGAGCCATTCGCTGTGGTGCACACCGGGAAGGCTTTCACACCAATTGAAGACTATGTATTCGAGGGGATTGTAGCCGGACAAGACGCTGGTCAGGTCACTATTCGTTATTTGAACCAGAGTGGTTGGAAATCCTGCAATGCGGAGTGCCTTGTCTAACTGCGAGGTTGCATCAAGAGCCCCTGCTTGCTCCCGTGTCGACCATTTCGGGTCTAGATTATAGAGCAGCAACACAGGTATTTCCGATGGGCAAATGTCTATTCCCATTTCGGACTTCCCAATTTCATCACTCTCCTTCTTAAGGTTCGACGCGGTGTAACAACACCCCGGACAGACCGATTATTCTGCTATACTCGCAACCAATAATAATCGCATTCTGGTTTTAAAACAAGTATTCCAATAATTGGATTGATTCAATACTCAACCGCAGTATAGCCCTGTGATTCCGATTAATCAATACTTTGTACTCGTTCATATGATTAGTGGCGCTCCGACAATACGAAATCCTAAATCCGAAGCACGAAACCCCAGAGAATGGGAATGACAAGTGACAAAGCCCAAATGCCAAATCAAGCCCAAAATCCAAATGACCAAGGCGGGCGGACTTTCATAACCCCCTTTTGTCCCCCTTAACTTAAGAGGGACATTCAGGAGGGGATTGCTTCGTCGCCCCGATGCATCGGGACTCCTCGCAACGACGAAAGGACAAGGCTCCTCTAAGCGATAAGAGAATGTGTCACCAATCACATGAACGAGTAGCATTCTAATCATAGGCTTGCGGGGTATGGTATAATTGTCCGCAGTACACATTGTTATTCGGTGTACAATTTAAGACTTCTACTGAGGAGTTGAACAGCCTTGCCCCGGGGCCAGGCTTTATATGTTTTATAACTATCGATACCTGCCGCTAGCCGGCCCGCGGATGTTTTGATAGAATCGGGACCGGCATAACTGCTGACAATCTAAATCACACGGTGAACGTCACATATTGTTCAGCAGAATTTGCCCCGGGGGAAGAGAAAGTCCGTAGAGTTCATTGAGTTTATGACGAGATGGTGGACAGGGAGTGGACTAGAGAGCAGGGACTAGAGAGCAGGGACTAGAGAGCAGGGACTAGAGAGCAGGGACTAGAGAGCAGGGACTAGAGAGCAGGGACTAGAGAAAGAGGGATTCTATGCAGTCAGTCGAAACATTAACAGATGCAAAACAGAAAGAGTTATTATCACTGAAGATCAGCGAGCTACCTCTCAAAATCGAAGGCACGCATCTAGAAGGGTTGATTATCGGGCTCTACAAGGAACTGGAGGCAGCTAATATTGTTTTCAGGCCAAACATCTATCTATCCGACAGCTGGGGTTGTCCTAATGAAGTCCCTGTGATTGGTATTCCATTCCATCTTGCAGACCCGGCACTTTGTAACCTTTTTGGGCAAATGAGTGGTATTGAAGCTGAAAACGATGTAACCCTGATGATGGTCCTTCGACACGAAGCAGGGCATGCGTTCAATTATGCATACCGGCTCTATGACGAGCCAGAGTGGAAGACCCTATTCGGGCAATTTTCGCAGCCGTATCAAGATGACTACCAGGTAGATCCGTCCAGCACCCGGTTTGTTCATCATTTGGCAGGATGCTACGCTCAGAAGCATCCTGATGATGACTTTGCTGAAACCTTCGCTGTATGGCTGACGCCTGATTCGCACTGGCAGACGGCCTATACCGGCACACCGGCTTTAGAGAAACTACAGTATGTCAGAAGGGTAACGGTTGAGTATGGTGACAAGCCGCCGATAGTGACCGGTGGAATGGTAGACATGCCCGTTGAAGAGATAAAGATGACCTTCAGCGAATGGTATGAGACTGTTTACAAAAACCGCATTAATCAGGACCAATTGACCCAGATTATGCGCCCGGGAATATCAGAGTCGCCCCAGGTGATAACACGGGAAGCGGCAGTCATAAGTTGCCCAAGCTATTCACCGGCGTAACCAGTCGGCGTAGTTTTCGGCGGCAGCGATTGAATTCCAGGGGCACCATCCTTCTCTTTGTGAAGGATCAGGCCTGCGCCGGAAAGAGCTTGATCCTCGAAAGAGGATTGCACTTTTCTGACGATTGTGCGAAGAAGCGGTATTGACTGCGACCGCCAGTTGGCTTACTATGGATAAGACAAACAGAGAGAGATGACTGAAGGCTGAAGCCATGGAGACAGAAGAAGAGCTCAATAAGCAACTTGAGGACATCCTGACCAAAATAGACAAGGCCAAGAGGGAATTGAAGGTCCTGCGAGGACATCCGGCGGAGAGCTCAAAGGGAAAGCTAGGAACCAGTTTCATCGCAGGTAAGGAACGAATGATTGAGGCGGCGGAAGCCGCAAAGCAATTGGATACACTGAAGCAACGAGAACAGGAGATTCGGGCTAAATTGCACCCAGGCAACCACTGACCTTGTGCATGTCAGGGCAAAAACTTGTGCTGTTACTCCTCCCCGGTTTTGTTCAATGGTATATGCCATCTGAATTCCGGGGACATCATACCAATCAGACCTACCGCAAATCAGGTATTGTTTCCCCGGAAGACCACCGCCGCACTCCAGTATTGTTCAATATAGCGTCTTGTGACTTGCCAACCCGGTGGCATATCTGGGACGCCGCACAAGAGCCATTGACTATTTCTGAACCAGCGATATAATAGTTAATGTAGAAACGTTTTCAATGAGAGATAGTGAATGAAGACTAACGTCAAGGTGAATGGTGGGGCGTGTGCCTTAAGACGTTGCAGCGGTTCGCAGGATACTCAGTGGGGCATATGCGGATGGGTGAACTCCGCTCAGTGTTCCTGCCGGCGGGCCACCGACGTTAGTATAAAGTATGGATAAGTGAGGGTACATGATGGCCAAATTAGATAGAAAAGCGCAAGATAAGGGTGCGGGACCGGGCAGAGACGTAACCGACCGGCAAGTGGGTCTGGAAGAGGCGGCGACCGAATTGTTGAGGTCAAAACGGAAGCGCGGGCGAGCGGGAAGGGCAGCTTTTGACAGTGAGGAGCGCTACCGTCTAATAACTGAGCGCGCCGCAGACGCCATGTGGACGGTGGATATGGACATGCGGCCCACATACATCAGTCCCTCTATAACGCCCCTTCTGGGCTACAGTGTTCAGGAAGCAATGGCGAAGTCCATGCAAGAAATCTTCACTGCTGCTTCATTCAAGCTGGCAACGAAGCTTCTGAAAGAGGAGATCGGCAGAGAAAGCAGGGGACAGAAGGACCTCGCCCGGGCGCGGACGTTAGAGGTGGAATTGATTCGTAAGGACGGCTCATTAGTCCCAGTGGAGGTTAAGTATACCTTCCTGCATGACGCCCAGGCACGGCCTGTCGAGATTCTGGCGATAGCGCGCGATATCAGCGAGCGAAAAAAGGCGCAGGAGGAAGCCAGACAAAGCATTGAGAAGCTAATAAGGGCTATGGAGCACGCTATACAGGCCATGACCATCGTGGTCGAGATGAGAGACCCCCATACCGCAGGTCATCAGCAGCGGGCAACTCAGCTTGCCTGCGCCATAGCGAGAGAGATTGGCCTTTCTGAAGAGCAGATTAGTGGACTCCGTCTGGCTGGACTGATTCATGATATCGGCAAAGTCCGTGTACCTGCTGAAATCCTCATGAATCCCGATGGGTTGTCTGAGCCCGAATTCATGATGATTAAAGCACACCCACGACTCGGCTACGAAATATTGAAGACCATAGACTTTCCCTGGCCGGTTGCCCAGATAGTGCTTCAACACCACGAAAGGATGGACGGTTCCGGATATCCCTCGGGCCTATCAGGTGAAGACATCGTCATGGAGGCGAGGATACTGGCCGTAGCTGATGTTGTCGATGCCATGGCTTCTCACCGGCCTTACCGGCCAGCTCTAGGCATGAGCAAGGCGTTAGACGAAATATCACAAAACAGGGGCGTGTTGTATGACTCCAGGGTAGTGGACGCGTGTCTGACGCTCTTCAGAGACAAAAACTTTGACTTCGAGCCGCATACAAAGGTAGGAACTTCGCTTGATAAGATATACCACGGCGGACTGCAGTCACGGCCCGTGGTCTCTCAATCCGGCCAGCAGAGTCAGGCAAGCCTGTGAGTATAGAACGAATCAGAGACTGGCAACGGGATGCCTATAGATGAACTACCAGCGAGCAACTTCCGGGCATTATTAACCTCATCATACATTTGCCTGTTTTGTTACTTCCGGCGTAACGATGCGTGAATTTGAAATTTGCCTGCCGATGGGCTAACCTACAACTGGTAAGAATATATGGACATTCCTTTCTCAAGATGGCACCCGGCAATCGAAAGGCGTAGGTCACGCAGGCATTTCGATTCAAATCTACCCATACCGCCAGAGACCCTGGCAACTCTTGACAGGGTCTGTAACCAGTTCGCTCCGTTTCCCCATGCTCGCTCACGTCTTGTAACTGAATCGGCAGAGAGCGTTTTCAAAGGCGTTGTAGGCAGCTACGGCAAGGTAAAGGGCGCCCCGGCGTTCATTGCTTTTATTGGAGACATGGATGACCCGTTTGTCCAGGAGGAGGTCGGCTACACGGGTGAGGGAATCATCCTCGAGGCGACAGCTTTGGGATTGAATACGTGTTGGGTCGCCGGCTTTTTCAGACGGGAGACCGTGGCCTCTCTCATAGACGTCAGCGATAAAGAACAGGTACTGGCCGTAACTCCAGTGGGCTATGCGCAACAGTCCGAGTCATGGGAAGAGAAGTTGATGAGCCGCTTTGGCCGGTCGCACAATCGTCTGCCGCTTTCCAAGCTGGTTAGAGGCCTGCCAGGGGAAAAATGGCCCGATTGGGTAAACGTATCTCTTGAAGCTGCCAGGCTCGCTCCTTCTGCTGGGAATCGTCAACCGTGGGGCTTCGAGGTACAGGAAGATGGTATCACAGTTTTCGTAAGGACCGGCGGCCCGGAGTTCAATGTCTCTAAACGTCTGGATTGTGGTATTGTGATGCTGCATCTGGAGGTAGCTGCTGCAGACTGTGGCCGTAGGGGGCAATGGGAATTCCTACCATCTCCACAGGTAGGCAAATTCAAGATGTATTCCCAAAGTGTTCTTTCGGCGTTGACACAGTGGGGTAGGTAAAGAAAGCCTGTTTTGCCACCTCGTTACAGAATACAGCGTTTTGTTTAGGTCGGGCAACAATTGCTCAGCTTGTTAAGGCGGACAGCAAGTTTCCTTCTAATTGATGGGTTTTGAGGTAGGAAAGGACGGTATTCGATACGGTCGTTTCATTATTGGTGCAGTAAACGCTATAATACTCAGTATTCCTGAGCAAAAAGAGGAGATACACACAGATGGCTGTAGTTCATATCCCAGGGAAGAAATCCCATCACATCATACTATACGCTCTCAGTACGTGTGGCTGGTGTCAGAAGACCAAGAAGCTGCTGGATGATTTAGGGGTGGAGTACAACTACGAGTATGTTGACCTTCTTCAGGGTGGTGAAAGGGAAAGAGCGATCAAGGAAGTATCATCCTGGAATCCCAGCTGTAACTTTCCCACCATGGTTATAGACAATAAGAAATGTATCGTTGGCTATCAGGAGGATGAAATCAGGGAGGCACTACAGAAGTGAATGAACAGGAAGTAGCTATAGCTGAAATCGATAGGCTGCATGAAAGACTGTTCAGGGAAGCCGAGGGCGCCGGCTATCATCTTAATCCCGATGTGGAGTTCGCAAAGGGGCTGATAAAGAGCCTAATCATAAATGAACGGAGATACGGCTATTGGGCCTGCCCGTGCCGTCTTGCTGCAGGAAAGAAACAGGATGATAGGGATATTATCTGCCCGTGTGATTATCGAGATCCTGATCTAAGTGAGTATGACGCCTGTTACTGCGCCCTGTACGTCTCGGATGCTCTGCGGAAAGGGGAGAAGAAGGCAGGCAGCATACCGGAGAGGAGGCCTCCGCCAGCGGAGAGAAAAAGAGAAACCAGGAAAGAAGGCAAAGGACCGACCGGACTTGCGCTGCCGGTGTGGCGCTGCAAGGTTTGCGGCTACCTTTGTGCCAGGGAAGAACCGCCTGAAGTCTGCCCCATATGTAAGGCAAAGAAAGACCGCTTTGAGCGTTTCATGTAGCCGAAAGGTAAAAGGTGAGGTATAACAACGCGGCAACTTGTTGGGTAACAATCGCGCGTATTGTTACCCAACATTTCTGACAAAGATGCGATCCCCATACTTTGAATGCAACTCATCTTGTTACTTAGCATTGCCGCGGTATACCAACTACAACATTCTTCTTTCCAAAGATGTCATAACTCTTGACTTTTCCGATGTTGATTTTATGACTACTGAATACACGTTCTTGTACGATAGTACCGCCACATTCCACATCTAGCATACACGTAGGTGTGAAGTCAGCAGGGTAAGGCCATCGATGAAAGGTGATGCCGTTCTAAGGGAAATTGAAAAACTATCAAAGAGGACATTCCTGCCCATCCTCGGACCAGAAAAGGGAAAGCACCTGGTCGGTACTGTCAAGAGGTTCAACGTGAAGAATGTTTTGGAGATTGGCACGCTGATTGGATATTCGGCAATTCTCATAGCCTTGAACCTTCCTCAAGAAGGTAGGATTGTCACCATAGAAATGGATCCAGAGTCGGCAAGGCGGGCGGAGAAAAACATTCAGAGAGCTGGCTTGGCTGACAAGATTGAAGTGCATATTGGTAATGCACTTGCCCTGATACCCCGTATGAACGGTAACTTCGAGATGGTCTTCCTTGACGCCGCCAAGGATGAATACCTGGAGTATCTCAAGCTTTCTGAAAACAAGTTACGGAGAGGTGGCGTGGTCTTTGCCGACAACGTCAAAACGCCTACTCACGAAATGCGGGACTACCTGAACTATGTGAGGAACTCAGGCAGATACAGGAGCGACTACGTCGATATGGTATTTGACGGAGTGGAGATCAGCACGAAGCTGTTCTAGTTCTGGAATTCCCGCGCCCTTTCCCAATCGTGTGTCCGGCCGCGATTGGGAAAATGTAATGGTTTTGTTACATTTTGTCATCCAGTGTTATGACTATTCCAGTGACGCTGGCTTAGAATAAGGATGGATGTGTAAGACTGGGGCGTTGAGGCGGGTAGTTGGCTTGTTAGCAGAGGAGGTTACAGAGCCATGAGAAAGATTGTTCGTCACGCAGCAATAATGTTGGTCACGGTCGCCGGGGTGGTGGCACTGGCAAGTCTGCTGGGCTGCAATTCGGAGCCCACACCTAGCGGCAGTTTTCAAGTCGAACGGGTGTTTCCCGGCCTGTCTTTCCAGGAGATGACCAATCTCGTCCAGCCGAATGATACGAGCGGCCTGATATTCGTCACCGAACAGGGTGGAGTCATCCATACCTTTTCCGTCAACAATTCGCAGCAGGCGGACATATTCTTGGATATTACGGATCGGGTCAACAGGGAAGGCGACGAAGAAGGCTTGCTTGGCCTTGCCTTCGGCCCCGATTACGAGGAGAACGGCTATTTCTATGTCTACTACTCGGCTGCCGATCCCCGTCGCTCGGTGATATCTCGCTTCAGCCTTGATCAGGAGAACCCGGATGTGGCCGACCCGGAAAGCGAAGTTATCGTCATGGAAGTTGCGCAGCCCTACAGCAACCATAACGCCGGGCAGCTCGCCTTCGGCCCGGAGGGGTACCTTTACATTGGTTTGGGCGACGGCGGAAGTGGCGGTGACCCTCTAGGCAATGCCCAAAATTTGAGTACAGTCTTGGGCTCGATTCTACGTATTGATGTGAGCGGGTTGTCAGCACCTGGGGATTATGAGATACCTGCGGATAATCCATTTGTGGGCGCCGAAGGTGCCCGGGAAGAGATATGGGCATACGGCCTGCGAAACCCCTGGCGTTTTTCCTTTGATCCAGAAACCGGACTATTGTGGGCCGGCGATGTCGGGCAAAACCTGTGGGAGGAAGTAGACATCATTACCAAAGGCGCCAATTATGGCTGGAACGTCATGGAAGGTTTCCATTGCTACTCTCCATCCACCGGCTGTGATCAGTCCGGACTGACGCTGCCATTAGTCGAGTACGACCACTCGCAGGGGTGCTCGGTCACCGGAGGATACGTGTATCGGGGAGACCAGATAGCTTCTTTACAGGGTCATTACATATACGGTGATTATTGTTCGGGAAATATTTGGGCCCTACTCTATGACGGCAATGTCGTGACTGAGAACACACTACTGGTTGACTCCAATCTGAGTATCACCTCCTTCGGTGTAGACCTGGCACGTAACCTGTACATCCTTGACCGGCAAGGAGGCATTTATACCTTGGTACAGGCGGAATAAACGTCCTTCAGGTCACAACCGAATTCCGAGGACACCTTACAAAGCGGGCCCGCTACAAGTCAGGTATTATGCCCCCAGGATACCATGACAAAGCGGACAATCGGATGAGAAGTCACTTGTGGCATTCTGCACTACGCTGGGGGCCGATAACGTCGATGGAAATATTCATACAATCTGCTATCATTGCTTTAAACTCCTGAAGGAAATGAGTTATCATTCTGTAGAAGACAAGGCGTATGAGCGAAACTCGGAAGATGCTTGGTGAAAGGGACCATCAGTACATCAATAGAATTTCACCCATGCTGTTGATGGCCGATGACGGTATATATACGCCAGCTTGAAGTAGATTTGCAGAAAGCGGGCGAACCGAAGCCCAAAAGGAGGGACAATGGCACGCGGTAAGAAAGAGATTGGGTCCAAGCCAATGTACGGTGTGAAGGTCGAAAAGAATGTCTATGTTCCAGCTCGCGACGGAGTGCGGCTGGCGGTTGATATTTACCGTCCGGACGCACCTGGGAAGTTCCCGGCTTTGCTTGCTTTATCTCCTTACGGCAAGGATGTACAAACATTTGACACACCTCCCCAGCCGTTCGGGAAATCGGTTTTTGAAGCATCGATAGAGGCTGGCAACCCCGACTTCTACGTGCCCCGGGGTTACGTTTACGTGATAGGAGACTTGAGAGGCACGGGCTACTCGGAGGGTGAATATGAAGGCCTCTTTTCTAAAAAGGAAGGGGAAGACGGCGCCGATATTGTAGAGTGGTTGGCGCGGCAGCCCTGGTGCAATGGCAAAATCGGGATGGCGGGTATCTGCTATTTTGCGACGATCCAGCTTTTTGTGGCCGCGGAACAGCCGCCACATCTGAAAGCAATCTGTCCCTGGGAGATATTCGCCGACGACCTATATAACCACGGTTTGTATGAAGGCGGAGTTCTGAACATATTTCTCTACGGTCTGTACACCGGTACGTATCCGGCACGGTGTGGTTATGCCCCCAGGAATGTCGTATCAGCTATGATGAAGAACACACCTCCAAAGAAGCTGGAACGGCTGGTAGAGAAAGCCCTGAGTAATCCCGATTTAAGACAATACCCTTACCTCTACCATTTGCTGAAGTATCCGGAGAAAAACCCAATCCTCTTCGACTTCATGCTGAATCCTTACGACGGACCATACTATCGGGAGCGGTCGGTTTGCAGCAGGGTTAACAAGATAAAAGTGCCCGCCTATGTGGGGGGGCCTCTTTTCAGCTTCTTCTCCCAACCGCAGATTAATATCTACAACACGCTGAAAGTGCCCAAGAAATTCTTACTGTATTCTAATATGGGGACCCGCCCGTGGAAGGCACAACACAAAGAGGTCTTGAGATGGTACGATTACTGGCTCAAGGGTATCGATACTGGCATTATGGATGAGCCGCCCGTAAGGTACTATACTGCGGTGGACAACAAATGGTCAAAGGCGAAGGAGTGGCCGATTGAAAGCACCGTGTGGACGAAATTCTATCTTAACAGTCTGGGGAGTTTGTCGCCGGAACCGGACAATTACAACGATGTTCCGGATTGTTTCATCCAGCAGCCCCTTTACGTATCAGAAGAGAGAGCCCGTGTTCGGTATCTGACTCCGCCCCTGTCCGAAGACGTGCAGGTAACTGGCGCCCCGAGGATAGTCTTCTACGCTGCCATAGACGCAGACGACACAAATTTCAGAATAGACGTAAGAGACGAACCTTCGGACGACAGCGGCATACTACCGTTGTCTTCGGGCTGGCTCAAAGCCTCTTTCAGGGCCCTTGATAAGAGTAAGACAACGCCCTGGGAAATCGGACACGACTTCACAAAATCAGTTCCCGTGGAACCGGGGGAAATCAACGAATACGTCGCTCAGCTACGCCCGATTTCTTATACGTTTAAGGCAGGTCACCGCATTAAGCTGGAGATATCAAGCATCGATATTCCTACCGACCCGGAAACATATGATGTTATGTGGCACGTCTGCAACAGCAAACCGACACTCCATAAAATCTACCGCGATGGCAAATACCCCTCCCACCTGCTGTTACCAGTCATTCCAGAAGGCTAATATATCGCCGGCGCTGGCACCGTAATTTATCCTGCAAAAAGGTATCTTCGGTGCGGCTATCTCTGGTTGCCAGGAGCGTTTCGACTCCGGGGATGACGTTTGGTTTCGCCGGCAAAGGCGGGCGTCAGGCAGACAAGGGCGTATCTTTGCTCTGAATGGCTGCGGGGCGCAACGCAGTTACCCGATATAACGTGATGGGCGCTGCTTTCCCCTTGACACTCTGTGGCTCGAGTTTCTCGGTTTCTATATAGTCCTTTGTTTGATTATACGTCTCAGGACCAATCCAGACTTCATTACCGGGGGCACTGCTGCAAATGCGTGAAGCAATGTTGATGGAATCCCCGATGACGGTGTATTCGCTGCGTCCGGCGGAGCCGACATTGCCGGCCACGGCTACGCCGGTGTTGATACCAATGCCAAATTGTACCGGGAGCGGCCGGTTATCTCTCTGTCGCAGCTCGGCAAGTTTCTGCTGTGCTTCCCAGGCAGCCTTTACTGCCAGCAGTGCGTGGTCCGGCTGAGATTGCGGCGCATTCCACACTGCCATGATATTGTCGCCGACAAACTTGTTAACTATACCATCATGCCGTACCACTTCATCGGCTATAACTGACAAGTAAATATTGAGCATTTGCATTACATCTTCAGGAGATAACTGCTCGCTTATCCGCGTAAAGCCACGAATATCTGCAAAGAACACACTCACTTCCCTTTGCTCGCCCCCGAGTTGGAGTTGGCCAGAATCGGCCCGGCTAACTATCTCATTGGCTATCTGGGGCGAAATGTAGCGACCAAAGAGCTCCTTGACAAACCGTTTGTCCGCCTGCTCAGTAACGACAATGTAAACGATGTCACTGACATAGATTACCGGTAATAACAGCAGTGGATAGAACAGGTCCAGGACATATCCTCTGTCGAAAGCGACGAAGCCTGCTATCAAGCAGGCAGCAAATAAGCCCACGGTTATTCCCACGCCCTTGACTATATCCCTCCAGTTGCGGGTTCCACACCAGGGTAAGGCAAAGGCAGTGATGCCAATCAGCAGGAGCATAATCATTAGCGTGGTGGGAATGCCCGGCTCTCTTAAGAAACGCCCTGTGAGAATGGTATCCATGGCACCGGCGTGTATGAAAACCCCGGGAACCTTGCTGGCTGAGGTGGGGATAGCCCAGCTGTCGAGCTCACCGGTAGCGGTCATACCGATCAGCACTATCTTGTTGTCGACCAGCGACGGGTCAAAGTTGCCGCTGATAATATCACCATAGGAGACGTACGGTCGTTCACTATAATCGGCGGAAAAGTTGATGCGCAGACGGTATAGGGCATCAACCGGAATATCACGGGCTAACAAGTGGATGGAGCCGTTTTCGAGCGGATATTCCTGCGGCAAAGACATCGCGAAGAGTTGGTGAAGTGCAGCCAGGGTCAATGAAGGATAGGCCTGTCCCGAGCTTGACCTGACAATCAGCGGCAATCGCCTCACCGTGCCATCGCCGTCGGGAACCACGTTGGCGTGTGCGACACTGCTGGCGGCCTGTTCCAGAACATCTGCGGGCAGGAGGAAACTATCGTAGGTGATCCCTTCTTTGGTCTGATAGACAGGGGGAATGCCGACCTCGGCCAGGACGACGTTGCCCGCTTCGGCTATTGCTGTCGCCAGCATTTCATCATCCGTGGAATTATCGGCAAAGATGACATCGTAACCGATTACCTTGGCTCCAGCCTGACTCAAGTTATCAATGGCCTGGGCGTGCAGACTGCGCGACCACTCCGCCCACCGGCCGTAGGTTTCTAGCGTATCGTCATCTATGCCAGCGATAACGATATTCGGAGAAGGAAGTTCAGAGGTGAAAAACTGGTCTGAGAACCATAGATTGATACTATAGAACGGTTGGACCAGTAGCGAGACAAGAGTGCAGACGCAGCCCACACCTATGAGCACCAGAGTGTGATAAAGGCGCTTGCGCTGGCGCCTGGTCATTCCACGCTTGGGTAACGAATTAGCTGTAATCTTGGTCCGCCTCTAGGTATCTCTTTTATTGTCGCGGGTCTCTAAGACGACCTCGCCATCATGATATACCGCTCCTGGCCTGGTACAACCAAGTCGAAAGAGGTATCAGCAACAGCCTGGCAACCGAGCTGACTTCTTCTATTCAGCGATACCGAACAAAACTGAGTATTCAGAGTCCGTGGCCGCATATCCGTAGGCAGCTTCGTCCTCATAATCATCGACAGGAGCAGATGTGACGGTCCAACCATCAGGATGCTCCATCACATAGCATATTTCTTCCGGCTTATGCACCCAGACGTAATAGCGGCGTCCGGCAGCAACGCTGATGGTCATTGTTGTTTCGTGATGAATCCCGTTTATTTCATATTTAGTATCTTCGTCTATGGCCCACCAATTACTCATTTCATCCCAGATATATATGGGCGCTGAGCCCGGTTCCAATGCGACATGAATGTAGGCAAACGTTTCAACAGTGGCCACGGTGACGGCGACGGTGGCGCTGTCGGTACCGCCGTGGCCATCGCTGACGGTGTAGGTGAATCTGTCGGTATCGTGGAAATCAGGGTCCGGTGCGTAGGTAACATCGTTGCCGTTACTAAAGACCTGGCCGTGATCGCCTTGAGTTACCGAGGCCACGGTCAGTGTATCACCGACATCGGGATCGAAGTCGTTATCCAGAACAGGGATGGTGATCCGGTGATACTCTAGTGTTGTGCCACTATCATCTGCTGCCACCGGCATGAGGTTCGGTGGCTCGCCGGGGGTAATCATGCATGTTTGACCCACAGGAACGTCCACTTGCACACCCTGCGCGATGACATAGATATTCCCTTCCAGATTGGTTACCAGGGCTGTGCCGTCTTCATAGTTCGGGTTTCCAAAGATGACCTGAACTCTCATGCCACTGCCCCTCACCCCAGCCACACCGCCTGGTGTTTCGACTTCATAGCTGGATGCCGGGTCAAGAATCTCTGTCACGTGGCTTATGGTATCCCCTATCATCTGCAGAAGACTGATCGTCGTGACGCCAGTATCACAGACAATATCGAGTGAGAGAATCTCGATCTGGGTGCCAGCCTCCAGTTCCATAGCGCTGCCATCGAAGAAGGTGATTTCGGCGCTGGAATTACCGCCGGTCTTTACGCTATCTCCCACTTCTAATTCCATCTCAACCTGAGCCTCTACCCAATCGTCTGTACCTGCCTTCATTACGGATACATCACCCTCGGTTATCGAAAGTATAGTAAGCGTGGAAGGACATGGCGATCCCCCGCCGCAGCCAACTGAAATTGAGGCTACCAGAATAGTCAGAATAAGCATTAACGCCAGTTTATTACGCATGGCACACTTCCCATAAGTACTGCGGAGGTTTTAATAGCAGCACCGGCTTCTGAGTGCATCTATTGTTTATCTGCACTGCTTTACTGGCATACAAAAACCTGGAGGCTAGTACCCGCGCTGAAGCCTTGCATGGTGGTCCCGACCCAGTTCAACCCTCCGCTGGAGTCACCTCACCTGATGGCCAATCTATGGAACAACAATCCCATATTTCCTCATTAGACATCTCTTTACTGTACTCTCTTACCATAGCATCGTTAATCCAAACTCTAACCGTGGCTATGGAAGGGCCTAACCCATGGTCGTTCTGATAATTGACTTTGTACCGATATGTCCCCTGTTCATAAGGCTGTTCCAGCGTGATGATCTCCGGACCATAACCATAAAGGAAATCTCCATTAAGAGACGGGTTATCTTCGGTTACTCCAGGGAGTCCCCAATCGGGGTTTTCATTTAGCCAATGGCAATCATCAATTTCGTGCCCATACCGTCCCAATGGCCGGATAAGGTGTGCATCCATGTCGGTGTTATCGGTATCCCAGGTCAGTTCAATCTTTATACCATAGGTAGGAATATCAACTATGATGGTGACACTGGCGGAAGCTTGTGCGTTTACTTGCCGACCCAAGGCATCGGTGCCGTACGTCGTAGCGGTGTTGACCAGGGGGCTAGTGTCTTCGGCAGTTATGGTATAGCTTGCGGCAAATACCCAGGTCTCATCGAGGTCAAGGATTTCATCTTCACTGGTATCGCCGCTTTGATAGGTAATGTCCTCAATCTCATCATCGGTTACAGAGATAGCCGATAGAGGCGTATTGCCAGCGTTGGTCATGGTGTAGGTATAGGTGATGGTATCGCCTTCGTAAGCTTCCGTCGGGTCGGCTGTCTTATCTAGAGCGACGGCTGGTCGCAGGATGTCAACACTGGCGGTAGCTTCTTCCGACTCTACTGTCCACTCCAGGGCATCGGTGCCGTATGCAGTAGCGGTATTGACCAGTGGGCCAGCGTCTTCGACATTTGTGATATAGTCTGCGGTAAATATCCAGCTCTCATCCATGTCGAGGATTTCATCTTCATTTGCATCGCCGCTCTGATAGACAACATCTTCAATTTCATTGTCGGTTACAAAGATAGCCGATAGAGGCGTATTGCCAGCGTTGGTTATGGTGTAGGTATAGGTGATGGTATCGCCTTCGTAAGCTTCCGTCGGGCTGGCTGTCTTATCTAGAGCAATGGCCGGCCTCAGGATATCAACACTGGCGGTATCCCAATCAATTATTGTCGCGGATCCAGCATAGGTACCGGCAGCCGCAGCGGTGTTGACCAAGGGACTGTCGTCGTCGGCAGTCACGTTGTAGGCCGCCGCAAATATCCAGGTCTCATTTGTGTCAAGTGTGCCATCATTGTCAGTATCACCGCTCTGGTAGATAATGCCCTCAATCCTGTCGTCAGTAACTGACACGGATGACAATGGTACATTACCGGGGTTGTCAACAGTATAGGTATACGTGATGGTATCGCCTTCATGGGCCTGCGTCCTGTCAGCCAGCTTGGTTATCTCAATGTCGGGGTTCGGCGAGAAACCGCCGCCTCCTCCACCGCCCCCACCGCCGCCATAGCTTGTCGGTACGAGCTGTGGCAGCTGACCGGATATAACAATGCATTTTCGCCCTTCAGGGATCTGCAGTTCCACACCGTCGGTAATGACCCATATATCCCCTCTGCTATTAGTTACCCAGGTCGTGCCGTCTGCGATGACGTCAACTATCATGACGCTACCCCTCACCGCCGCCACACAAGCCGGTGTTTCAATTTCATAGCTAGATGACGAGTCAACAAGCTTGGTCACACGGCTTATGGTAGTCCCTATTGTCTGTTTAAGGCCGATGGTTTTAGAGCCGGTACCCGTGACATTGAGAGACGCAACTTCGACCTGGGTGTCAGCGTCTAATTCGATAGTGCTACCATCAAAGAAAGTGATTTCGGCGCTGGAATTGCTGCCCGACTTTATGGTATCTCCGACTTTTAGAGACATGCCGACCTGCGTCTCTATCCAGTTGTCAGTACCTGCCTTCATTACGAGTATATTTCCCTCGGTCATCGAAAGGATAGTGAGGGTAGGGTCGGTAGTGGGCGTATCTGTCGGCACGTCTGCTGTCCCACCATTCGACGGCTCATAGGCCTGGTGGATCAATGCTATGGTCACTGGAATAGACACAGCCAGTACGGCCACCACAATCATTAGCAACAGCTTTTTACGCATGACAGGTCTCCTGTGAATGCTCAGAGTGTTCTATCAGCAACATAGGCTCCTAACGGTATTCAATGCTTATCCGAAACACTTTACTTGTTCTGATACACAACCTATAATCTCTTACAGCTAACCGTGGTTCTTTTGGTCTATTGATGCGATGACTGTAACGGTAGAGATGATGTATTATAGGTTGATGCAATCGGGATTGTCAATAGGATTCCATATTGGGAGCGCAAGGGATCCAGCGCGGCAGAGGCAATCTTTATCATGATGTTAAGCAGGATATGACTATGGCGGGGGATAGAGCAGACGAGATTGCAGCCTCACCCAAATTCCGGCAAAGATACGGTAAATCCCAGGTCATCTTTGAGGAAGGCAGCATTGGCAGTGAAATGTATCTCATTCACAGCGGGAGGGTGCTGCTGTCGGTCCGGCGAAACGAAACCGAACAGACCCCCTTGGTTGTTCTGAATCCTGGCGATTTCTTCGGTGAAATGGCTCTGGTAGATGACTCCCCTCGGTCAACTACCGCCGCGGCTGTTGAAGATGACACCGAGTTAATTGTCATAGATAGGCCCAGATTCCTGTTTATGGTGCGACAACAGCCGGAGTTCGCACTCAGTCTCATGCACACTCTGTGTCAGAGACTACGAGACATGGACAAACGATTGTCTCCTGACGGAGCTTCATCATGAAGGAGAAGCCGGTAAGTCCCCGTGCGCAGACCAGGGCTGAGCTACAGCCGGAGCAATCCACAGTAACTGAGCTGGTGCCGGGAATCTACCAGCTTCGCGGCGAGAAGCCCGGAAGTCACGTCTATCTTGTCAAGGGCGATGGCAGGAATGCTCTCATCGATACCGGTGTTGCCGGTAAATTCCCGGTTCTGAAGCGCCGGCTTGCTGAATTGGGTCTGCACGTGAAAGACGTAAATCTGATTATATTAACACACGAACACTATGATCATATCGGTGCTACCGCCTTCTTCCACCGAACTGCCGTAGTAACGGCGCACCGTCTGGCGGCCAACAAACTGGAGTTGCAGGATGAATTTGTCACCTTCAGGAAATACCGTGATCAATCCGGTAAGCCCTTCTGGGTAGATGTCTGGCTGGAGGACGGTTCTACAATTGACCTTGGGAATTATGAACTTCAGGTAATACACACGCCGGGGCACACCTCGGGCTGTATCTGTCTATATGAGCCAAGAGCGAGACTGCTCTTTACTGGTGACACGGTTTTTGCTGGGGGCACGCTGTCCGAGATAGCTGTGGGCGGTAATGTCAGCGACTATGTGAATTCCGTCCGGCGTCTAAGCAATCTGAAGATCAAACAGGTTTACCCCGGTCACGGCAAGGTATCCAGTACACCCGAAGAGGACTTGCCTAAAGCAATAGTCTATGCTCAGACGATGCTTGACGACTGCAAGAGCTTCTTTGAGGCTTTCATTAAGACTAGAAAGCTGCAGGACAAACTTGGATCGGCTTTCGGATATTGGACACGATCCCGGGACGAAGAGAAGTAGCAGTGCCTGTTATTCGCAGGCAATCTCTGGCCCATGGATTGGTCTTCTTGCTGCTACAGAATATACTCGTCGCCCTCGCGGGGAATATCAATCGTGATTCCTAGCGATTTGGCTACTGCCCTGACCTCTCTCCTTATTTCCGACACGTGTTGGGGACTCATGTCAATTACCAACATTTGGAGGAATGAACTATTGCTGGTGTGGATTGGGGGTGGAAGACGCCACCAATTATCTTGATACAACCAAGCTAGGAGAACGAATAGAGTAGTAGTCCGGCAACCCTGCTAGCTTGCTTAATAATAGACCGTAAAATTAACTGGGTAGAGACTGTCTGCAGCTGTACACCCATAGACAGCCGCAACCTCAAGTTCAAGAAAATCAATATAGGATATAACATCCCAGCCGTCAGGCCACGCACTCACGTCGTACCACTCCTCTCCGGTGTGCACCCAAACATAATAACAATGTCCGCCGACAACAACGATGCTATCAGGCGTTGTGTGATTAGTACCATCTACTGGCTGTTCAGTGTCTTGGTCTATGGCCCAGGAGCCAGTGTTATCATCCCAGATGAATATGGGAGCCTGTGGCCCCATATCTATCTGAACGGAGATGCTGGCCGTTTCAGTGACAATGATACTGATAGTGCAACTAGCTTCGGCGGTTATCGTCTCACCTAAAGCGTCGGTGCCGTATGCCGTGGCATTGTTGGTCACAGATTCGCCGTAGTATCCGTAGGGAATTTCGTAGGTTGCGGCAAATATCCAGGTCTCACCTGTGTCGAGTCTGCTATTCCCATTAGTATCACCGCTCTGGTGAAGAGGTTCCCCAGTCATAGCGTCAACAACTGAGACATCGAATAGAGGCGTATTGCCGGGGTTAGTTACGGTATAGGTGTAGTTGATGCACAGGGCTTCATGTTCCCAATCTTCCCACAGTTGGCCTGTCTTATTCATGGCAATGGCAGGTCGCAGGATATCAACGCTGGCGGCATCCCAGGCGATTATCGTCCCGGCACCAGCATAGGTACCGGCAGCTGCAGCGGTGTTGACCAAAGGGCTATCATCTTCGGTAGTCACGGTGTAGTTTGCGCTAAATATCCAGGTCTCGCTCATGTCAAGTAATCCATTCTGGTTAGTATCACCGCTCTGGTAAGTAACTTGCTCAATCATATTGTCGGTAACTGACACATTTGACAGCAGCACGTTACCGGGGTTGGTGACGACATAGGTATAAGTAACAAGGTCTTCATCGTGCGCTTGTGTTGGGTTGGCGGTCTTGGTTATTTCAATATCGGGGTTCGGCGAAAAGCCTCGGCGACCACCGCCGGTCTCGCTACCACGACTTGTCGGAGCAAGCTGTGGTGGTTCACCGGGTGTAACAATGCATTTGCGTCCCTGAGGGATTTGCAGTTCCGCGCCGTTCGCAATGACCCATATATCCCCTCTATTGTTAGTTACCCAGGTTGTGCCGTCTGCTATGACGTTAATTGTCATGATGCTCCCCCTCACCACCGCCACACACGCTGGCGTTTCAACTTCATAGCGAGATGCTGAGTCCACAAGCTTGTTCACGCGGCTTATGGTAGTTCCTATTGCCTGTTTGAGTCTGATGGTCGTGGAGCCTGCACTAGAGATACCTAGTGAAACCACTTCTAGCTCGGTGTCAGCTTCTAATTCAATAGTGCTGCCATCAAAAAAGGTGATGTCAGCGCCGGAGCTGTTACCGGACTTCACACTGTCCCCAATTGCAAGGGGCATCCCCACCTGCGCTGCTATCCAACTGCTCGCACCTGCCTTCCTTACGGATACATTTCCTTTGGTGATCGAGAGGATAGTGAGCGTAGGAGAGGTGGTGGGTGGCTCTGGTGAACCTCCATTGGACGGCTCATCGCCTTGGTGAAGCAAAACTGCGGCTACCACGCTAGACACAGCAACTATTGACACGATAACTATTAGCAGTAGTTTCTTGCGCACAATGGGCCTCCTGCGAATGGCGCTACATTGGTATCAACACGCCAGATTACCGGCTTATATGGTGCGGCGATATACTACTCTGGTACAATCTGCATGTCAATAGAGATTTATTCATAGTGGCTACTAAAGGGTGCCTCTTATTTTCAGACAACCCGTGAACTGTGGATAACTGTGTATTCTGCTACAGGATAAACTCGTCGCCCTCTCGGGCAATATTTATCGATGTCTCCAGCAGTTTGGCTAGTTCTCTGATTTCTCTCTTTATCTCAGGTTCATGCGGGGGACTCATGTGAATTGCCACCACCCTGGGCAGATAACCCTTTATTCGACGGAACTCAATCAGCTCCTCCTTGAGCATTTCTGGGCAGAGGTGACCTGCATCTCTGGCGGCACCGGCCAGACGATTAGGCCAGGTCAGATCAGCTATTATCAATTGCGGAGATATGTTGTTCCATATGGAGGAAAGTCCGGGACCAGTATCACCTGTGTAGAATAGGGGCTTTCCGTCTCCAGAAGTGATTTCAAAGCCCACGCCGTCAAGTGGATGCTGCACCGGCACGGCCGTGACGTAGTAGCCTTCTATTTTTTCCCGCTTGAAGAATTCCAGCGGGACTAATTTAATGGTTGCCCTCTGGAGGAATGAGGACTTGCTGGTGAACTCAGGATAGACGACACCGTCAATTAGATGAGATGAGAGAATATCGAGGGCCTCAGGTGTGGCGAAGACTTTGGTAGTGCGGTCAGAATTGTTGAAGGCAAAGGCGGGGACCGCCCTGATATGGTCGTAATGACCGTGAGAAAGCAATATCGCCTTGATCTTCTTCTGTTCGGCGAAGGTCAGTTCTGAAACCAGGCTACCGGCATCTACCGCGAGTATGCCATCAACGAGGAAGGATACGAGCCGCGTGTTTTTGGACTCGGCATTATGTGTCCCCAGAAACCTCACTATCACTGAGACTGCTCCATCGCCATATCTATTCTTTAAGAAGTGTGGCCAGTTCGTCCCGCCCCTCAGGCGTGGTCATGAACACCAGGGTATTCTTCCGGTCAATAACGTAGTTTTCTGACGGGTTATAGACCCAGTTGTCTCCTGTCTTAGCTGCCAACAGCAGGGCATGGGGGAATCTCTTCAGGTTCAGCGCCGATATAGGTCGGCCAACAAATGATTCGGGCACGGGCAGCTCTTCAACCCGCAGGTTCTTCTCTCTGTCGCGCAACATAATATCCAGAAAAGATACTACCGTGGGTCTCACCATTTCGGAAGCCATCCTCAACCCACCGATAGCGCAAGGTGAGACGACGGCATCGGCGCCCGCCTTCTTCATCTTCTCGCCGTTTCTCATGTCGTTGCAGCGGGCCACTACCCTCAGCTTTGGGTTAAGCTGCTTTGCCGTCAGGCTCACAACCAAATTCTGGTTATCATCTCCGGCTACAGCGAACAGGCCGGCCGCCTTCTCAACGCCGGCTTTTAGAAGGGTGTCGCTGTCGGTAGCATCGCCTTCTATGAAAACCTCATCACCGAATGATTCCAGGTCAGCTCCTAAATTGCTTTTGTTGACATCGACCACCACATGAGGCCTTTTGGTCGCGTGAAGCTCGTTGGCTATGTAGGAGCCCACTCGACCGAGTCCGCATACAATGTAATGGTCCTTATAGTTACCAGCTATCTTTTCCATTCTTCTCCTCCTGAAGGACTCCGTCAGTTGTCCTTCAACTACCAGAGCAGTGATATTGGTAAAAATGTATGCCATAACGCCGACCCCAGCGACAGCAATGAATATGGTGAATATCCTGCCCCCGACATTGCCCGATAGATCAATGACCTCTTCGAAGCCAATCGTCGTTATAGTGATGACCGTCATGTAGAGTGTATCCACGAATGAATACTGTCTACCACCAATGAACCAGTAACCCACGGTGCCTATCAGTAAGATGACTGCAAGGATGACGGCAGCCCAACCAAACCTTCTATAAACTCGTGAAGACATGACTATCCTGTATTTTATATGACATGACTGATTTATCTCAAGGGCGCTTCGTCGGTGATCGAGCCCGTGTGAACAAGATACTTCTGAAGGTGATAGTCATGCCATGCAATGGCGTCCCTAGCATGGCTCTGCCTTTGTGAATCTGGAGCTACGAAATTATATTGAAACACAAGGTCTCGGGGATTATAATGTTCTTGATGTGCGGCGACTGATGGTGGTGCGTTCCTCCATATCGTGCAGTTCAAGAAGAAGACAGGATAGAGGAGCCACGGTAAGATATCATTGTGAAGTTCACTGAATTCTGTTTATCATGTCACGTCAGAAATGCAGGAGATCAACAGGGACTTTTTCGCAAAATCATATTCCGAAGGAGAGATTGTGAGGAAACTGAAAAAGTGCGCTTCTGAGGACGCCGAACCACATAGCGGCAGATTATTTGGCATAGCTTTTGAGGCTGGACTTGATGATATGAGAGAAATCGCACATCGGGTTCTTACTACTTTTGGTGATAGGAACATACTCGATTTTCTGGAATTTCCCAGCGCTACTAAGTCGAAGACGGACATTGTTGATGTGGCCAGGAAGAACTAGCCCTGTGGTACGATCGAAACCAGGTGGCGCGAACGAGTATAGCGGCCCCGTATTCTTGGTGTCGACGTCGAAAACGTCTTCGGGAGGAGATCAATGATAAAAGACAAGCTAGACTATTTTGAATTCGTTGATTTGTGCCGCGGCCAAAGGACAATCGAGTTAAAAGGAAGAGATAAGGAAAGAATCAGGCAATCCAGAAAGGCTTTTGAGGGTATTCTGAAGTCCAATCCGCACAAATCCTACTATGCAATAAACACCGGCGTCGGTGCTCTTTTGAATAGACGCATTCCCAAAGGCAGAATGGAAGAATTCCAGGAGAATCTAATCATGAGCCACACCTGTGGCGTAGGCCCCCCTCTGGAGAGGGAGATAGTCAGAGGGATCATGCTGCACATGATTTTGAATCTCAAGAAAGGATATTCCGTCATGAGATTGCCGACACTGGAGCTCCTGGTGGAGATGTTCAACAGAGATATCATTCCGGTTGTACCGGCAAAGGGATCTCTGGGTGCCAGCGGCGATCTAGTTCCTCAGGCTCACATTGCCCTGGCCTTGATTGGCAGGGACCCTCAGCGGGTTTTGCCTACTGCAGGACTAGAGCCAGCGAAGTTGCAGGTCGGGGAAGCCATTGCCCTGCTTAATGGCACGAGCTTCATGACGAGTTGTCTGGCCTTCCTGGCATTCCAGTCTGATAACTTGATCCGAACAGCCGACATAGCTGCCGTTATGACCATTGAAGCTTTGGGTTGCGGCACCAAATCCTTTGAGCCTGAACTTCAAGAACTTAGACCTCATCCAGGGCAAATCACAACTGCTCACTATTTGAACCGCCTTCTTCTTAGGAAGACAAAAGGGGGCAAGAAGCCAGCTTATTCATTACAGGACGCTTATTCCTTGAGATGCATTCCTCAGGTCCACGGCGCTTTTCGGGATGTTCTTTCCCGGGTCAGAGATGTTGTAGATACCGAGATCAACTCCTTTGGCGGCAATCCCTGGATTTCAACCAAAGGAGAGAAAACTGAAATTTGCGAGGGCAGCGGTAATTTCCATGGTCAGATTCTGGCTCACGCAGCCGATAGTTTGTCGATTGCCCTCTGCAGCATCTCGGGCATTTCGGAAAGAAGAATAGACAGGCTGGTCAGTCGCGGTGCCAACGGTCTCCCTTTGTTTCTGGCCAGGAACCAGGGGTTGAACACCGGTCTGATGATCACTCAATATACCGCGGCCGCTCTGGTTTCGGAAAACAAGACTCTGGCTCACCCCGCTTCTGTTGACTCCATTCCCGTGTCAGCCGGCCAGGAAGACTTCGTGAGTATGGGTGGCTGGGCCGTCAGCAAAGCGAGGGAGATTTGCAGAAATACGGAGTACGTCATAGCCATCGAAATTCTGTGCGCTGCTCAGGCCCTGGACTTCCGCGAACCATTGCCGGAAGAATCGAGGCTGGCCAAGATTCATGAGGTCGTCAGAAGCCGCGTCGCCCATTTTGAGAAAAGCAGGGTCCTGGCTGAAGATATCAAAGAGATCTACGAACTTGTTCATAATGGTAGATTGCTGGAGGAGGCGGGGATGCTATGAGAAAGATAATTGAATGCGTGCCCAATTTTAGCGAAGGCAGAGATACCAGCAAGATAGAACGGATCACTGCCGAGGTCGAGAAGGTTCCCGGCGTGAAGCTGTTGGATGTAGCCTCGGACGCTCATCACAATCGTACAGTGTTGACCTTCGTGGGAGGACCGGAGTCAATAAAGAAGGCCAGCTATAATGCGATTGCCAGGGCAGCCGAAATCATTGATATGGCCAGACATCAGGGGCAACACCCAAGATTGGGAGCCTGTGACGTCTGTCCTTTTGTTCCTATTCAAAACGTCACCGTGGCGGACTGCGTTGCTGTGGCAAACGAGCTTGCCCGCGAAGTTGGAGAAAAGCTGCGCATCCCTGTTTTTCTTTACGAGGAAGCAGCAAGATTTCCAGAGAGAAGAGACTTAGCCAGCATTAGAGCCGGTCAGTATGAAGGCCTGGAGGCAAAACTGAAGGATTCCCGCTGGAAGCCAGACTACGGCCCGGCCACTTTCAACAGAAAGAGCGGAGCCACCGTTATCGGTGCCAGAGAGTTTCTGATTGCCTACAACGTTTACTTAAGCACGACTCATAAGGAGACTGGCCACATGATAGCCAGGATTATTCGTGAGTCGGGCTGCATGGCAACTGCGGATGACGGCCGGAGAATCAGGATACCTGGGATATTCAAGTCGGTTAAGGCAGTCGGTATTACACCTGGAGAACCGGGAGTGGCCGAGGTCTCAGTCAACCTGACCAACTACAGGGTTGCTCCCATGCACTTCGTCTTTGAGAAGATAAAACAGCTCGGTCAGCTGGGAGGCGCAAGCGTTCTCTATAGCGAGATCATCGGGTTGGTTCCCAAGGAGGCGATTCTCAAGGCAGGCAGATTCTACCGGCCAAGAGCAAGGTCAGACAAGAGACTCATTGAAGCAGCGGTGAGAAATCTGGGACTCGATTCGCCTCAGGGCTTCAATCCCATGGCGAAGATAATTGAGTACCTGATTGGTGCCCCGTGAGAAACTCAGTTTTTCAAGGGCAGCCAGTTAAGGAGGAATAGGAATGCTACAAGAATTGACCATCGAGGAATTTCTGGAGGAGCTGGCAGCTAGAAAACCGACGCCCGGCGGAGGTTCTGTGGCCGCCCTTTCCGGGGCGTTATCAGCCGCACTCGTGTCCATGGCAGCCGAGTTTTCCGGGAATAAAGATTTCTCTGAACAAGCCCGGACATTGATGAAAACCTTGACACATTTGGTTGACAGAGACGCTAAAGCCTTCGCCGCCCGAGACTTAAGAGAAGCCACCCAGGTTCCCCTGCAGACGGCAAAACATAGCTATGCAGTTCTGAAGCTCGCCGGAGCTTTGTTGGAGACCTGTAATCCCAAAGTTATTACGGATATCGGCGTAGCGGCCAAGATGGCCGAATCAGCCGTAAAAGGAGCTATGTTAAACGTCGAAGTCAATCTCGTCTCCATCAGGGATGAAAACTTTAGGCAAGAGGTGTTGAAAGAAGCGGAGGAGTTCTCCCGCGCCGACTCGCTGGCCAGGAAGATAGCGAGTAAAATTGAAGCCCGTCTCCGTTGACGAGCATTCTGTAGATCAAACAGCCTGACGTCGAAAGGGAGGTAGATATGCCAAGGCCGACATACCCGGAGTTAAGACCGAAGAGAGAGATCAAGGGGCAAACCGGCGGGAAACTGCAGTGCCGGAATTGGGACGCGGAGGCCGCCCTGCGCATGTTGAGAAACAATCTGGATCCCCGGGTCGCCCTGGACTGGAAGGAGCTCATTATCTATGGCGGGCAGGGAAGGGCCGCCCGGAACTGGCAAGAATATCATAGAATTGTGAGAGCTCTGAAAAGCCTCACAGACGAGGAAACCCTTTGTGTTCAATCGGGCAAACCGGTCTATGTTGCTCCCACTCATAAGGAAGCTCCCCGGGTTGTGATCGCCAATTCCAACATCGTTCCCAAGTGGGCCACTCAGGAGAATTTCGACCGGTATGACGAAATGGGTCTGACGATGTACGGTCAAATGACGGCCGGCTCCTGGATCTACATTGGAACCCAGGGAATTCTGCAGGGAACCTACGAGACTCTGGCCGCTCTGGCCAGAAAAGAGTTTGGCAAAGATTCTCTTGCGGGGAAGTTTGTTCTTACCGCCGGCATGGGTGGAATGTCAGGTGCTCAGCCCATGGCTGCTACCATGAATGAGGCGGTCATTCTTGATGTTGAGGTTAGACACGAGAGGATCAAAAGGAAAATCGCAGAAGGATACTGTGACCGGATGACGGCAGACCTTAAGGAAGCCCTGGGCTGGATAGAGGAATCGAAGCGAAAGAAACTGCCACTTTCTGTGGGGCTGGTGGGTAATGCCGCCGAGATTCACCCGCGGCTCACTAGAATGGGAGTGATCCCTGACATCGTTACGGACCAAACACCGGCCCACGATATCTGGAGTTACGTTCCCGCGGGCGAGCTGAGCGCAATGGAAGAATTGCGCCGCGATGACCCCGCAGACTACAAGCGAAGAGCCTATGAATCAATCGTTAAGCATGTCGAAGCAATCTTAGAAATGCAGAGGCGGGGCGCCATCTGCTTTGACTACGGCAACAATCTGCGACAGCAGGCAGAGATTGGCGGGTTGAGAGTAAGAGATGCAAGGGGAGGCTTTCTCTACCCCGGTTTCTTGCTCGCTTACATCAGGCCTTTGTTTTGCGAGGGTAAGGGACCTTCGCGATGGGCAGCCTTGTCCGGGGACCCCAAAGATATCCTGACTCTGGATGAAGCCGTCCTGGAAGCTTTTCCCGAGGATAGACATCTTCACTACTGGATTCGCCAGGCTCAGAACAAGGTTCCGTTCACTGGACTACCGGCCAGGATTTGCTGGTTAGGGTATGACGACCGGGCCGAGATTGGGAAGAGAATAAACCGCCTGGTGGCCCGGGGAAAAGTCAGCGCCCCCGTTGTTATCGGCAGAGACCATCTGGATACGGGTTCAGTGGCTTCTCCTAACCGCGAAACCGAGGGGATGCTGGATGGCTCTGATGCCATTGCCGACTGGCCGCTTCTGAACTTCGCTTTGAATGCCATCAATGGAGCTTCCTGGGTCTCTTTCCATGATGGAGGCGGAGTGGGAGTAGGCTACGCCTTGCACGCCGGAATGGTCATTGTGGCTGACGGCACTAAAGAGAGAGAGAAAAGACTGGAAAGGGTACTGACAGTCGATCCCGGAATCGGCGTTGCCAGATACGCCGATGCGGGCTACGAAATAGCCACCAGGACCGCCAAACAGAAGGGGGTCAACATCCCGGAATGATAGCTGACATCTTGATCAAAAACGCTTCCGAACTGGTCACGGCTCGAGGTGCCAAGGGTAGCCCCAAAACGAAGGAGGGCATGGCAGATCTGGGCATAATCAGGAACGGAGCGTTGGCTATAGATGGCAAAGAGATTGTCGCCGTAGGGGAGACGGATGAAGTCCTGGCTGCTATCAGGCGGGCAGGAACGGTAATTGACGCCACAGACAGAATCGTCCTACCGGGGTTTGTAGATTGTCACACACATGTGGTCTTTGGTGGTTCCAGAGAAGACGAGTTCGTCCAGAAAATAGCGGGCAGGTCATATTTAGAGATTATGCAAGGGAACGGGGGCATCTTCAGCACCGTTGAGAAAACGAGAGAGGCCCTGGCTTCTCCCCGAGCTCTGATAAATCGGGCTGGGGCTTTCCTTGACAAGATGCTCACCTTCGGCACGACCACCGCAGAGATAAAGACAGGTTACGGTCTGTCGACAGAATCAGAACTCGGCCTGTTGAAGATTATCGCCAGGCTGAAGGAATCTCACCCGGTTGACATTGTTCCCACCTTTCTGGGCGCTCACGCCTTTCCGAAGGAATATAAAGAGAGGAAGGCGGACTACATTCAGTTGGTTCTGGGCATGCTGGAACGGGTTAAGACTGAAGGCCTGGCGGAATACTGCGACGTTTTTGTGGAAGTGGGAGCGTTTTCGCTGTCAGAGGCCAGGACAATCCTGGAGAAAGCAAAGAAACAGGGCTTGAAGCTGAAGCTACATGCGGGCGAATTCAATGACATAGGTGGAGCGGAGCTCGGAGCAGAACTGGGAGCTACCTCAATCGATCACCTGGATTACATTTCTGACAGAGGCATGGAACTCATGGCAGAGAAGAAGACGATTGGAATTCTCTTGCCCGGTGTTCCCTTCCACTTAATGACCAACAAGTATGCGCCGGCCAGAAAGCTCATTGAGGCCGGAGTTCCC
>Ga0154672_133_pt1 | contig 36039 bp, 29 predicted proteins | sample Rifle2008BG13ft_FD_116101 | JGI IMG/M metagenome (GOLD analysis project Ga0154672, IMG submission 116101) | Chloroflexi bacterium RBG_13_51_36
CCCGATATCGAATTACCAGAGAGCAAAAGAAGTCCCTCAAGGAAGGCATCCAGAAGGTCTTGACCGAAATTGCCGTGCCGGTGGGGATCGGGGTGGGAGGGAAAATCCTAAGCACGAAATTCTAAGCCCCTTCAACTTTGTTCAGGACAGACCTGAACAAACCCAAATGTCAAAATCCAAATGCTTAAATGTCAAAGCCAACGCTTTTTGTCACTGGGGTTTTGGGCTTGATTTGGCATTTAGGCTTTGTCATTTGATATTGCGTAGAGCCTAGATTTCAGGATTTAGGGATCTATTCTAGCTGAAAGCTGATAACTGACAACTGATAACTAGTAATGGAGCTAAGACCTTATCAACTGGAGGTGGCGCGGGCTGCCATGAACTCCATCCAGCAAGGACTGGGACTGACCCTTTCTGTGGAGATTGCCAGGCAGGGGGGCAAGAATGAGCTTTCCGCACATCTGGAAGTCCTGCTGCTAACGCTGCATATGGCCCGTGGGGGCACTCTCATAAAGTGCTCCCCGACCTTCAAGCCTCAAACCATTATCTCCATGGAAAGATTAAAACAGAGGCTGGACGATTACTGTTTTGACGGCATTTATCGTCCCCAGATGGGCTATATTATCCAGCTTGGCAACGCCAAAGCCATCTTTCTGTCGGCTGAGGGCTCCTCCTCCGTGGTGGGGCACACCGCTGACATACTTCTGGAGATCGATGAATCGCAAGACGTTGGCAAGGAAAAGTACAGCCGGGAATTCCGCCCCATGGGTTCCGCCGCCAACGTGACCACGATCCTTTATGGGACTACCTGGAATGATGACACCTTGCTGGAAGAGGTGAAGCAGGCTAATCTGGAACTGGAAAGGAAGGACGGCATCAGGCGCCACTTCAGATATGATTGGCAGGAGGTCGGCCGGTGCAATCCTGACTATGTTAAGTTTGTTGAAGCTGAACGGCAAAGACTGGGCGAAGAGCATCCGTTGTTCAGGACTCAATATGCTTTATTGCCAATCAAACACGGTGGAGGCTTCCTATCGCGGCAGCAAATAGCCCTGCTGATGGGAGAACACCACAGGCAATCGCATCCTGATGGGAAAAGGACTTACATCGCTGGCGTGGACCTGGCCGGGGAATGTGAGACAGGAATGGCAGGGGAGAGTGCTCTTAACAATAACAGGGCGAAAGGATGTGATTCCACAGTGATCACCATTGCCGAACTGGATGCGGCTGACTCGGCGCAGCCTGTGTTGAAGGTTGCGGAGCAATACCGGTGGACGGGAACGCCCCATAGCCAGCTTTATACCCAGATGATAGAAATTCTCAGGAATGTCTGGAACTGCCACAGGATAGTGGTGGATGCCACCGGCATCGGTCAGCCTGTGGCCAGCTTTCTCAAAAAGGAGTTGGGAAGCAAAGTCATCCCGTTCGTCATGACCTCCAGGAGCAAGTCCGACATGGGTTTCGAGCTGTTGTCCTTGGTCAATTCCGGGAGACTGAAACTCTATGAACAGGATGGCTCACCGGAATATCAACAAACCTTGTTCGAGCTGGAGAGGGCCAGGGCACAATATCGCCCGAACCAGACGATGAACTTCTATGTCGCTCCTCACGAGGGACATGATGATTTCCTCATGAGCCTGGCCCTGGTGGTTCAGGCCGCCAAAGGAGTGAGCCCCAGAGAAGCCAGAGGTCGTCTCAGGGAAAGCTAGGCTGGTCTCCAAATGCAAATATTCGACGTGTGGTACCTTAAGTAGGGGTCTCTGTTTCCATCTCCCCCTTAAGGTAAGGGGGATAGAAGGGGGTTATGAGCGTTTCCCGGCTTCCTCTTTAATCCTTTGCCCGACCCCTCCAATATTCTGCAGCGCATCATTATTCCAGAACCTTATCACGCGAATGTTCAGTTCCTGCAGATAGCTGTCGCGCTGAGCATCATGTTCTTGGCCGTGTAAATCTGCATGTTGTCCTCCGTCAACTTCGACCGCCAATCTTCGTTCAGGACAGTAAAAGTCAAGGATATATGGGCCTATGCTGTATTGTCTGAAGAACTTGAGACCCACCATCTGTCTGTTTCGTAATATGCTCCACAGTTCTCGTTCAGCATCGGTGGTGTTCTTCCTCAGATGGCATCGGTCTACTTTTGCACTCGGGTCGTTATAGAGGTGGTTGCTCATAACTCCCCTAACCCCTCTTATCTTAAGAGGGGGGAATTTCGGAAACGCTTAAATGACGCCAGCGTGTTCATCCTCGCGCACGATGTGCCTCACTCCAACGTGGGCAGGTCCTTGCCCAGCTCAGCCAGGGACTCAATTTTCTTCTTAGTTTCCTCCAGCTGTCCTTTGTGCTCGTGCGCGTACTTTGTGGCTTGCTCGTAGAAGTCTTTTATCCTGGGCACGAAAGACAGCTGGGATAATATCAGGGCAACGTCGACAAAGTGCTTTTCTCCTGGAAAATCGCCGCCGCGAATCAGGGCATTGGGCGCCAGCTCCTTGATATACTCGCTGATGCTCTTGACCATGTCCATATTCAGCTCTTTTTCCGGACCGGATATGATGTATATAGATTTGCCGGCATCCTTGGGATCGCAGGTGAGAGAAAGGTCGGAGATGGTGGCGTCCAAAGCCTGTGTCCCCCTGAAGCTTTCCAGAGCCTTGTCGCGGAAAGTCTTCTTCCTTATCTCCCACGGGAAACGGAATGAAGGAAGCTCAGTCCTGCCCAGGCCAAAGGCGGTCCATCCCTCCAGGCTGGCGATTATGTCGCCGCCATCTACCGTCCGCGACCCCACATACTTGGCTCTGGTCACCTCCCCGGCACACATCAAGTCGTAGAATGGCTCGGCAATCATCCTGTTTATTCTGTCTATGTTGCTGACGAGGCTGGCATCTTTCCTCACGTACCTCTGGTTATCGGCGAGAAAAACGGCATCCACTATATCGTACGTGGATTTAAGACAGGTAGCCGTGTTATACGTGCTCCTGGACTCCGAGGTCTGCTCATGCTCGAAAGGCAAGACCACCAGGGCATAAACCGGCTTGCTGATGTATCTGTCCTTGACCGCTCTGGCTATTATAGGCAGCGAGCCCGAGCCGGTGCCGCCGGCAGCGCCGGCTATCAGCAGAAAGGCGTGTGTCTCGTAAAACTGTGGACTGGCTTTCACGGCATCCAGGACCTTATCGCTGTCAGCCTTGGCCAGTTGAGCTCCAAGCTCGTTTATCTTGCCTACGCCGTGTCCCAGGGTCTGGCGAAGGCCAATGAGCACCCGGTGCCTGAAGTCGTTCTTGACGAATCTCAGTCCGGTCAGGTCCGCCTGGTCTGTATTCACGGCGATGACGGTGGGAGCAATAGTGGCCTTGCGCTGAGCGCGCGCCTTGAAATTTAGCCTGGCAAAATGGTCAGCAATCCGGCAGCCACACTGCCCGAGTCCAATAACTGTTAACTTCATTTTTCCCTCCGTAAGGGGTCAATTCTATTTTTTCGGGCTTCTTGTGCGTGCCTGACGTCTGTGAAGAAAAATAGAGTTGACCCCATTTTTAGTAATAGTATATTCTTTTCCTGATGATGAAGAAGTAGATGAGTGTGCCGATGACCGCCACTCCTGCCACGACGATGAGAATGAATGCCCACAGAGGCAGTATGCCGGCGCGGAAGGAGTAGACTGCGCTCCAGTTACCCGCGTTCCCTGCTCTATCTACAGCTCGCACAACCCAGTAGTAGGTGCCAGAAGGCAAGGCGTCTTCCCTCTGCAGCGTGTAGTTCGTTCCGACTATGTCTGTATTTGACACTCTGGGGTCGACGAGTCCAGCCGCCGTGACATTGGCGCTGGTTGCTATCTGCAGGTTATAGCGCACTCCGCTCTCGTCGGATACTTCCGACCATTCGAACGTCGGTCTCACGCTGCCTATGAATCCCGTCCTTTCCCCCTCGGGCGGGGAAATGAGTTCCGGTATGCCTGGAGGGTCTGACTCCACGGTGAAGATGGCAGTGGCATTATTCCCGGCAGCATCTTGGGTCGTCACGGTTCGCTGGCCATGCTGGCTCTCGGGCACAGGAAAACTTGCTTCGAAGCTGCCCTCATCGTTGGTGGTGGCAGTTGCTTTCTGGATTCCGTCATACTCTATAACCACATTCTTGTCGGTGGGAAAGCCACCGCCGGTGACGGTCAGGTCCGTGCCCACATGTCCTTCGTCGGGGGACAGCACTAGACCAGGCTCTATCTCGAAGCTGATCACGTTAATGTCTTCTTGTGAGGTGAATTCTCCCTCGGCAGTGACGTCATAGGTGCCTTTAGGCCTCTCGGGTACCTCGAAGTCTTGCTGCCAGTAGCCTGTCTCGTCGGCCCTGATTTCCGTTTCCACTTCCTGTCCGTCGAATAGTATAGTGATGTCCCTCTCGTTAATCGCAAATCCGCCGCCCGTTGCAGTTATGCTATCGCCCGGGCTGCCCGATGATTCAGCCAGGCTTATCCCCGGCGCTACCTCGAAGAAGGCGTCCTCGACGTGAGGGAGGCTGCTGAGGTTGCCCCTAGCATCCAGCTTATGGTTCCCCCTGGCGGAAGCAGGAATCAGGAAACTCCGCGACCACCAACCGTCATCGTTAGCCACCATATTCTCTGCTATCAATTCAAAGTCGCCATCGAGGTAATACCTCAACTCTATGCCTTCCTCTTCCTCGGCAAAACCATGTCCTTGGACGGTGACGTTGGTGCCCACAGGCCCCTCATCGGGGCTGACTGTCAGCCCCGGCTTCACCGTGAAGTCCTCAGAGGCAATCAAGTCATTGTCATCCTCGGCGCGTACCTCGTGGTCCCCTGTGTAACTCTCGGGTACAACAAAATCCACGTCGAAATCTCCACCGTCGTCAGTCTCGGCCTCGACTACCCAGGTTCTGGTACCGTTCTGGTAATAGTAGATGTCAACCCACCTGTCCGGCGTAAAATTACCGCCATAGACGGTGATCTCCTCCCCGGGAACACCGATGTGCGGGGAAAGGTTGATAAATGGACCAATAGCTTGTACGGGCGCAGCCGGCAGGGCTACGGCTACAAGACAGATTACGAGAATAACCAGCAGTTGAGACAGCCAGCGCATTTGACCAACCTCCTTTTTGGTATTATAAAGGAAAACGCCGCGCTTTTCTATACGTCGTTGCGAGCGAAGCGTGGCAATCCCCTGCCTCACCGAGATTGCTTCGTCGCTGTGCTCCTCGCAACGACAGAGGAGGGAATAATTGCTTCGTCCCGATTCATCGGGACTGGCAATGACAGAACTGGAGTGTCGTTGCCAGGCGGTTTCGCCCTGACAAGCCGGGGCTCGCAAATGTAGTGCGACCTTTTAAGGTCGTGCCGACGACTGCCCGAGGCTAAAGCCTCGCACTACACTTCCGAATTCCGGAATCCGTATAGTCAGGCTCTTGTTTCCCTCTTAAGATAAGAGGAAATCAAAGGGGGCCATGGTTGCCGGGGAGCATTTACTCGTAACTCCCCTGGCCCCTCTTATCCTAAGAGGGGGAAACTGTCGGCGCTCACGGTCTCGGAGAAGTGAAGCTTCTGACTTCTGATTCCTGACCCCTGGTCCCTGACCCCTAACCCCTAACCCCTAACCCCTGATCCCTGCTTCTCCTACCAGCGGTCGTAGTAGATGCCTCGTCTCCTGACCGCGGCGCGAATCAGGAGAGCAAAGAGCGCCACTGCTGCCGCGATGGCGGCAATGAATCCCCATAAGGGCAGGAGCCCGGCACGGAAGGAGCCGGCCACGGTCCAATCGCTCTCGTTCTCGGCTCCATCCGCGGCCCGCACCCTCCAGTAGTAGCTGCCATTAGGCAGGGCGTCTTTCTCTTCCAGCGTATAGTCCGTTTCGGTCAAACCTGCAACCGAGACTATTACGGAGGAGGCGGCGAAATCACCGGTGGTCGCTATTTGCAGACTATAGCGAACTCCACTGTCATCGGATACCTCAGACCATTCGAACGTCGGTATGGCATCGCCTATAAGTCCGAATCTGCTCCCGTTGGACGGCGAAATGAGGTCTGGCCTGTCCGGGGCTTCCGATTCCATGATGAAGATGGCATTGGAATGGTTCTCTCCACTGTATCCGGCAGCTACTAAGTGTTCGCCGTGCTGGCTCTCAGGCACGACGAAACTCGTTTGAAAGTCGCCGTTCTCGTCAGTTTCGGTTGTCGTTATCACGCTGCCGTCATACATGATATCCACATCTGTGCTGGCGGCAAATCCATTTCCCGTGACCGTCACGTCCATGCCCACGTGCCCTTCGGTAGGGGACAATACGATATCGGACTCTATCTCGAAGTTGATTGCGACAATATCTTCGGTCTTGGTCGCCTGTCCTTCGGCGGTGACGCTATACTCGCGTGCGGCCACGTCAGGCACCTGGAAGCTGGCCTGCCACTCGCCCTTGGCGCTGGCCTTGATACCTGTGACCACGGCCTCTCCCTCAAACAGTATCTTGATGTCCTTCTCATTAGCCCCGAATCTGCTGCCGGTCATAGTTATCGTGTCGCCCACGCTGCCCGATGATTTGTCTAGGCTTATCTCCGCTGTTACTCTGAACATGGTCTCCTCGACCTTGTAAAGGTTGGTCTCAGCGCCCTGGGCGCTTATCTTATGTTCTCCCCTGCTGGAAGATGGAATCTGGAAACTTGTTTCCCAGCTGCCCTGGGCATTGGCCTCGATGTTCCTTTCTATCGTCTCGGAGCTATCACCGCTGTAGTACATCAACTCGATGCCCTGTTCATTCCTGGCAAACCCCAGGCCGCTCACAGTGACCGTGGTGCCCACGGGGCCTTTTTCGGGGCTTATTACCAGTCCCGGCCTCACGGTGAAGTAAGTATCTACTTTTGGAATTCCTACGTGGGCCAGCACCTGGTAGTGCCCGGTACAGCCCTCGGGGACGATGAAAGTGAGTGTGAAGTCTCCGCCGGTATCGGTTCTACCCGTGGCTACCAGGTCGCCGTCATAGTAGATGTCCGCAAGCACGAGGTCGGAGAAACCCTGACCGTAGATGGTGACATTTGTACCGGGGAGCCCTGAACTGGGGAAGAGTTCGATGCTCCAGGGTACGCATACGGCCTGTGCGGGCGCAGACGGCAGGGCAACAGCCACAAGACAGATTACGAGAATAACCAGCAGTTGAGATAGCCAGCGCATCGGACTACTCCAATATTATAGCAAAAATTTCGCCGAAAAGAAAGGCGGAGACAAGCCCCACCACCCCAGCCATCCCCCTTAAGATAAGGGGGACAAGAGGGGGTTATGAGCGTCGCCGATATATCCATTCATAACTCACCTGGCCTCTCTTATCTTAAGAGAGGGACTCTGAAATAAGAAAGGGGGCGACTCTGAGTCGCCCCCTTTCCAAATCACCTTTTCCTCGCCCTCTCAGGGAGAGGATTCAGGTGAGGGTATCCTTATACCCGACGAGTCCTGAAGATAAGGACTATAACCACAATCACCAGGACTGCGCCAATGGCGATAACTACCCAGACCCAGAATGGAGTTGGCTCCGGTTCTGGTTCAACCGGTTCCGACGCCTGAGTCAACGTGCGGAAGGTGCCTACGGAACTTATGGCTATTGCCGTGCCGTCCTTGTAGGCGGTCACCTGCCAGTAGTGGGTGGTGTCGTAGTCCAGGGTCTTGGTGCACCCGTAAGCGGTGCTGGTCAAGCCGGTCTTGCTTTCGATGGGGGCAGATAGGTCAGCATTCTCGGACAGCACCCAGTCGAACTCATCCGCAGATGCCAGCAGGTTCCAGCTGAAGCCCAGGCCAATTCTGGCCATTCCGGTGGTTCCCGGTTCAGGGGACACCAGGTGGATGGTAGCAGAGCTGGCAGTGGGCGAAATCGTGAAGCTCTGGGGCTCGGACCACCAGCTGTAGATATCTTGACAGGTCTCCGCTTGGACGGTCCTGACTTTCCAGTAGTATGTAGTCTCAGGCAGGAACCATCCTTCCTCCATCCATTCACTGGGGGTCAGCGGCGCCGAAGGCTCAACGATCCAGCTGTAATAGTCGGTGAAGTCCTCGTCCGTGGCAGTCATTATCTCGTAGCAGCAGGCATCGCACAGGCGGTCCCACTTGACAAGAAACGGCGCGTTCTCGCATTCGCAAGCACTGGTGGGGACAACAAAGCCGTCAACCGGAGATGTTAGCTCGACAGCCTTCTTGGCGTAGCAGTCCTCGAATGTCCAGACTGCCCCATATTCACCGTCCACCATGTCGTAGGCATCATAGGATTCATCGACGTCGTAGCCGTCGACGACGAACAGCTTGCTGTTGCTGTCGGAGGTCAGGCAGCCGCAAATCTTGAGCGCATGCGGCACCATGTAGAATAACTCGTCACCGTCGAGTCCCCAGGTGAGGTAGTTCCACTCGGCCTCTCCGACGCCGCAGCAGAGCTCCGTGATAGGAGTCAGACAGCGGGCCACGCCGCTGTGCCAGCACATGTCATAACCGTCAACATCATAGTAGTCGCATTCACAGTTATCACAGTTGCCAAGCTCTTCTGGCACCCGCGTGTAGTAGCTGGCGTAGAGAACGCCGCCGGTCTCAGGGCTGGTGTAGGGGTTGGAGGGACTGGGCCTGTCGAGTACCAGGCCGGTATAGTTGTAGGGTTTAGCATCAGTCCTGTGCCATAGCTCGGGATCGGCGCCAATGACCCAGAGGTAGATGCCGTTGTCGTAGTAGGCGTGAGCCAAGGCGGCGTAGATTGTGTCGTTGGTGTCGAAGTAGGTGTCAAAAGCCACAGTGACACGGACATTGTCATTACCATTGGTAGGAGTGGGGATGTCTTCCAGCGCGGTGAATGTCTCACCGCCATCGTCGGAGTGACCCACATCCGCGTTCCGGCCGCCGACAAGTATGTCCTCGCCGTGAACGGCGATGGTCCAACCATCGTCAACCTTGGCGTCCACAGAATCTGTCCAGGTAAGGGAAGCGCCATGGTCGTCGGACATGGCCACGCCGCCATCCCAATCCAGGGCATAGATGGTGGCCTCGTCTTTCGCTGCCAGGTCCACGATTTCGTCTATTCCACCGGCAGCGGAGCTTCTCGTCTTCCAGCAGGCCAGGGTTTCCAGCTCGTTCCAGTATATGGTGTCGGTCATGCGGTCAACGAGATAGACGGTCATGCCGTCGGTTTCCTCGGGGGCCAGCCTGAGCAGGCCGCGTTCCATATCAAATGGCATGAGGTCAGTGTTGTCACCCAGGAGCGGGCCGCACCAGGTCCTCAGCCAGTGGCCGCTGTATTCGCTGAATCCGGCCTCGGGGAAGGTGTCGGCATACACCCAGACGCTGTCGCAGTAAATGTAGCGCACGTCATAGTAGCCGCCCCCCAAATCATATGTGATCACACAGTCCCACGGTGCAAAACTAGGGTCAGGCACGTTATATGCCCAGATGTCTTCAGCAACGGTGACCAGCATGGTCTTGTTGCAGTCGGGCGATACGGCGACGTCCGACACGTAGCTGATGTAAGTGTCAATCAGGCTGAGTTGGTTCCAGGTGTCTCCGTCGTCGAAGCTCACCGACCAGGCGTCCTCGTCACCGTCCTCGACATAGTCGTGGAGGGCAACGGCGTAAGCCTTGTCGTCGCTGACATAGGACACCGCCATGGACGTTCGCCCGGTGGGCGGCTTGCAGGCCTCGTCCCACTCCAGACAGCAGATTTCCATATTGGCGATGCCGTCATTGCGGTAGACCTGGACACCCTCGCAGCAGGGTTTAATTATGTCGAGCCAATCCAGATCGTATGGCTGTGAGTAGGCCAGCACGCCGGCGATGGCCTTACCTTCGGCTATGGTGCCCCAGTAGGATACATTGGTCAGCCAGGGTGTGTCCGCTATCTGCGTGTCCACGGCGTCAACAGCCCCGTTTCTCACACGCAGTATCTCGCCGGCTGAATAGCCTACGCCGGGAGCGGTTTCAGTGTAGTAGTTCGTCCAGACCCAGGCGTATCTGTAATCCGCGTCGGTGCCAGAATAGTCCTCGGGCAGGACTACGCCGGCTATTCCACGGCCGTCATCGCCCGCAAGAAATGTCGGGATGTACACATCCTCTTTTACCAGCACGGCGTCCTCGAAATCGCCAGCCAGGTTCCAGTTCCCGGTGGTTGCCCCCCAGGCGCCGGACTGCAGGTGGATAGCTCCATACTCGTACCCACCGGGCCCAGGCCCGTAACCACAGAAGGTCACAGCCAGGATGGTCCTGTCCGCTCCCCAGTCGGGGGAGAAGATGATGTCGGTAACAAGGTATGAGACGTATCCCAGTCCCATAAGGTCAGGGTTAAATCCCGCTCCAGTGTCGTCGTCCCAGCCCTCATACTCGGTGGTGTCGCGCCATGGGCCGGGCGCATCTCCGGTAACGGTGCAGCGGAAAAGGGCGCTGGAGCCGTCCCAATCCATGCCGGCGATGGCGACGTCGCGCTTGCCGGCGGCTTCGTAGGAGACGGCCAGGTCGGACACATCGTCCGCGTCGTCGAAGTAGACGCCGGCTTCTTCAACTTCGCCGGTGTCCATGAAATTATCGCCGCCGTCGGTGGAGATAAACACATGCAGGTAATAAGCGGGCGACATGCCACCATCATAGTCGTACCACCAGAGGGCGACAGCCACGAAGTCGGGGTCCACCCAGTCGGTGCCGACCAGTACCAGTTCATCTATTTCGTCTTGGTCTTCATCGAACAGCTCCGCCTCTGCCTCGGCTTCCACTTCGTCAGTGATGTCCTTCCAGGTGGCGGCGCCGTCCTCGGACTTCAACAGACGGTAATCTTCATTGGCCCAGTCTTCATCATAGCCATACACGAGGGCGTAGGCCACGTCTCCACCGGAAGCCAGGGCATAATCTATGATTTCGCTTTCGGGTGTCAGGACAAAGTCGTCCATAGTAGGAGTAGAGACTCTATCCCACTCTGCGCAGACGTCGGCCGTGCAGTCACCACCCACCTTCTGGGCAGGAGCCGCTGCAATAAACAGACTGATGGCCAGTGCTGCGGCGATGAGCATATACATCACCCTCACCGGCCAAGCTCTTGCTTGAATCATTATTTTATTTCCTCCTTATTGGTATCCAACTTATTATCACTCTCGCCCGAGTTCGACTCCTCGAGGCTCGAGCCGTTGGAAGCATTTTTCTTCAGTAAACCTTGTTTTAAGCCCGCCTCATTTCAGGCTGCCCTTTGTCTTGCTCTGTGGTGCGACCCTTCAGGGTCGTGCTCTTTGTTCTCTTGCACGAGGCTAAAGCCTCGCACTACGTTTCGCAATTAGCTTCTGCCCGGGCCAGGCCGTTTTGTTCCCCCTGGCGAATCCTTTGATGACTCCCCTGGCCCCTCTGGTCCTTCGACTTCGCTCAGGACATATCCTAAGAGGGGGATGGAGGACAAGGGCGATTCGCTTCGGGATTGTGCCATGGGCATCACCTCCTTTCTGTTTCTTCGCTATATCTAAATATTCAGTTGTTAACGTTCCTCTCCATTCCCAGCCAACAACGCAAACAACAACCACCCGCTTTACGGGTTTCTAATACTTTAAAACCATTATGTCTATTTTGTCAATAGGTAAATTGGGTAATCTGCCAAAATAGCTTTAGCTTTTATTATAGCCGCCGGCTTTCCTTTGTCAATAGACCTGACATGCCGAGGTATCATGCGCCCCGCATGCGCCACGCCGCTGAACAAAAACAAATGCCAAAGTCCAGCTGCCGTTTCCCCCTTAAGACAAGCACCATTTCTTATCTCCCCCTTAAGGTAAGGGGGAGATATAAAGGGGGTTATGGCCGCTGGGGAGCATTCACTCGTAACTCCCCTTGCCCCTCTTATCCTAAGAGGGGGACACCTTGTAGTGTGACCCTTAAGGGTCGTGCTGTGTTGGCGTTGGCCCCTCCTGTCATTGCGAGGCTGACTGGGTCAGCCGAAGCAATCTCGTGGGGTTGCAGAGAATGGAGATTGCCGCGCGGAGTTCACCTTGAGCCCGGGTAGATTCTTCGCTTCCCCTTCGCTCCACTCAGGGCTTCGGCTCACCAGAATGACAGGAGACGAAGAGCTCGCAATGACGTGCGGTAGTGCCCGGCGGCGAAGCGACAAACTGTTTCCTCTCCCTGGATGGGAGAGGATTGAGGCGAGGGTGAAATGAGACAAAATCGCCTTGCCCTTATAGAACAAGTGTGCTAATTTATGTGTGATGTCGATAATTCAGATTGTCATTCTGAGCCCCGACTTGTCGGGGCGAAGAATCCAGAGACCCTTCGTCTTTGTTATCACTCAGACTGAGGGTGACAAATACAAAAAAGGCTGATATGGAAGAAAGGTTGCCCTGGGACTTACTGCCCGAGGAATTTCCCTACGAGGACAGGGGCTGTGACCTCTTTCCCTCCTGTCTTAGCTGTCCGTTTCCTGATTGCCTTGAAGAAGAGCCCTGGGGAAAGGCGAAGTTCTTGAAACACCGGCGGGCCGAGAGGATGCGGGAATTGAAGAAGGGAGGGAAAAGCGTGAAGGAGATCGCCCGCATATTTGAAGTGAGCACGAGAACGGTACAGAGATGGCTGAAGGTGGTGGAGGTGGCGGAGGTGGCTTCGCAAAACTAGAAATCAAAAACCAAAATGACACGTCAAAATTAAAAAGTGAATTTTTGGGTTTTGCTCTGTAATTTTGATCTTTGAATTGTTTTTGGATATGGCTGACTTTACCCCCGTTTCTTTGAACCGCATGGACACGGCCCGCCTGGCCGCCTACCGCACCAACCTCGATTTCTACAACGGCAGCCAGTGGCAGCAAACATCACGCAACCGCCAGCTCGTCTTCAACTACGCCAAGGTCTCCATAGACAAGATCACCAGTTTCCTTATGCAGGGACCGGGCTTTGCCTGCTATCCCGCCGGCCCCTTGTCATTGCGAGGAGCGGAGCGACGAAGCAATCTCGAAAACGAAGAGGCCCGTGTCAGAAGGGTGGAGCAGCTCCTCCGCCAGGTCTATGAGGACAACGACCTTCAACAGCTGGATTACGAGACCGAGATCGACGCCGCCATCCTGGGCGACGGCTGTTATAAGGTGATATGGGATACCGATGAGAAACGGGTCCGGGTCACTGCCCCCGATGTGTCGGGGGTCTTCGCCTGGTGGTTGGGAGACGACATGTCGAGAGTCTGGAGAGTCGCTTCCCGGTACACGCTCACGAGGGACGAAGTGCAGATGCTCTACAGCGGTGTCATCGTCGGCGCTTCGCCTCTCGTCATTGCGAGCCCTTTGCCTCCTGTCATTCTGGTGAGCCGAAGCCCTGAGTGGAGCGAAGGGGAAGCGAAGAATCTACCCGGGCTCAAGGTGAACTCCGCGAAGCAACCTCAGGGGATTGCCACGTCGCCCCGATTGGTCGGGGCTCCTCGCAATGACAAGGTCGTGGTAACCGAGCTCTGGACCGCCAGGGACTTCCAGCTCTATCTCGACAACGACCTTATCGACTCCAGGCCCAATCCCTACGGATTTATACCGTTTATCATCTTTCCCAATGTCAAGAAGCCCAAGCAGTTCTGGGGCGAATCCGACATTCCCATTCTGGTTCAGCCGCAGCGGGAGCTTAATAGAGCTCTGAGTCAGCTATCCAGGATATTGGAGCTCTCCGGAAACCCCATTGCCGTCCTGGAGAACGTCGCCTCAGCCGAGGACATCAAGGTCCAGCCCGGCGCCCTGTGGACCATCCCCGAGGATGCTAAGGCCTATCTTCTGGACTTGCTGCAGGGCGGCGGAGTGCGGTTGCATGTTGACTATATCGATTTGCTGTACCGGTCCCTGCACGATATCTCCGAGTTGCCCAGGGCAGCCTGGGGAGGAGTGGAGAGAGATCTCTCCGGGTCAGCTCTAAGAATCGAGCTCGGCAGCCTCATCCAGAAGGTCATCAGGAAACGGACCATCAGGACAAACGTGTATCACCGGCGAAACGCCATGGTTCTGCGGCTCGCTGAGAAGTACATGGGTGAGAACTTCGAGGGAGTTAATCACCGCGTAGTATGGGGCCAGGTCCTGCCGCAGGACGCAGACCGCCAGGCCCAGACCGAGCAGCTCCTGGTCCAGGCGGGAGTCCACAGCCGGCGGACAGCCATGGACGAGATGGGGGTCCAGGACCCCGACGAGGAGTTCACCCGCTGGCTCGAGGAAAGAAAGAAAATCCTGGAAATGAACAGGGAGTTTAAGGCACCATCCACACGCAGCGGAACGAGGGAGAGAGTGATTGCCGCGGACATGGAAGTGCCTGAGTAATGACTCGCCCCCTTGTCATTGCGAGCCCTGAACTCGGTGAAGGGCGAAGCAATCTCAAGAGGAATAGGAGAAATGTATGGAAAACGAAAACAAGGAAACTCAAACAACTCAACAAACTCAAGGAACCCAGGAAACTCAAGGAACTCTTGAGACAGCCCTGGCCCAGAAGGACGCCCTTATCGCTGCCCTCCAATCTCAGCTAAGCGAAGCGAAGCAAGCCACAGAGTCATTGCGAGCCGAAGGCGTGGCAATCTCAGCAGCCCACTCCAAAGCGGTGTCGAGGTACCTCGATGCCGTTAAGCTCGCCAACCCGACCATCCCCGGCGACGTCATCGCCGGCAGCACCATCGACGAGATCGACGCCTCAGTCAGCAAGGCCTTATCCATCGCCACTGCAGTTAAGGCCAACCTCGAAGCCCGGGCCAGGGAAGCTAAAGTGCCGGCCGGAGCTCCCGCCAGGGGCGAGATATCCCTCGAGGGACTATCCCCCCGGGAAAAGATCGCCGTCGGAATCCAACAGGGAAGTCAAAGATAGAAATGCAAAAGGCAAAAATACAGAGCAAAAATCAAACGTCTTACATTTTGCCTTGTCATTTTGGTCTTTTATCTTTGATTTTTGATTTTGAACAGGAGGAACTATGTCAATAACCTTAACCGAAGCCAGCAAGCTCGCTACCGATATCCTCTTGAAGGGTATCATCGAGACCATCGTCAAGGACAGCCCCATCCTGGAGAAACTGCCCTTCATTCAGATCACAGGCAATAGTCTGAAGTACAACCGGGAGAAGACCCTCCCCACCGCCGCCTGGTATGCACCGGTCACCGGCACCTGGGCAGCCAGCCCGCCCACGTTCGAGCAAGTGTCAGCTTCCCTGTGCGTCCTGGGAGTGGACGCCGATGTGGACAACTTCCTGAAGTCCACCAGGTCCAACGTCCAGGACCTGGAGGCGGCCTGCATCGAGCTGGCCGCAAAGTCCGTCAGGCAGGAGTTTGAGAACGTCTTCCTCAACGGAGACATAACTGTGGACGCCAACCAGTACAACGGCCTCTATAAGACCATGAAAGGCACGGCCTGGGCGGCCAGCACCGCCTACGCCCTGGGAGACGTGGTAGTGCCTACGGCCGGCCTGGAGAACGGATTCCGCTACGAGTGCACCACCGCCGGCACGTCGGGAGCCTCAGCTCCCACCTGGTCAACCGTAGAGGGCGGCACCACCACCGACAACACCGTTACCTGGACGACCCGATTCGGCTGCCACCTGGGCTCGGGCGCCAATGGAGCCACACTTTCCTTAACCAACCTGGATAAGCTCATCGACCTGGTCAGGGGAGGCAAGCCCGACCTCATCTTGATGAGCCGCCGGTCCCGGAGGAAGATCGTCAACCTGGCCAGGGCCTCCGGCACCAACCTCCTAATCGGGGAAGGGGCACTGGGGCAGGTCGTCGAGTACTACAACGGCATACCCGTGGCCATCTCCGACTGGGTCAAGGACAACTACACGGTCGGCTCGTCCTCGGATTGCTCCGCCGTCTTTGCCTTCCAGATGGGAGAGGGAGCAGTCGCCGGCCTGACCAGCCCGGAGATGCTGCAGATCGAGCGCCTTGGCTCCCTGGAGACCAAGGACGCCTCACGTACCCGCATCAAGTGGTACGTCAGCATGGCCGACTTCTCCTACGTCAAGTGCGCCATGCTCACGGGAGTGAGAGACTAATGACTGAGCCAGGCAGGATTGCGATTCCAGATCCCCCTCTAAAGGTAAGAGGGGCTAGGGGAGTTATGACACGCACCTTCCCGTTCGGGGCGTGGCAACCTCCTGGCGTGGCCGTTTCACCTCCTTTCTCCGTTTCGAGGCGGGAGGGGGAACCCGACCCCCTCCCTATCCTCCAAAGAGAAATGTAGAAAGCAAAATGCAAAATGCAAAAATACAGAGTAAAAATCAAAAGTTTTACATTTTGAGTTGTCATTTTGATTTTTGATGTTTAACTTTTGATTTCTTTGAAGGGACTGATATGAACCTGACCGAAATGAGAGCCAGGGTCCGGGAGGACCTGCAGGACACCGACAGCCTTAATTACCGCTGGACGAACGACGAGGTCGACGGCGCCATCGACAGGGTAGTCATGGAGTACTCCCTCCAGGCCCCCATCCAGCAGCAGACCGATATCGCCACCACCGACGGAGACACCGAGCTCGACATTTCATCCCTCACAGGCCTCATCAAAATCGAGTCCGTCGAGTTTCCGATCGGCGAGTCCCCGAAGCACCTGCAGCACTTCGACTACTGGGCCGGCAAGCTCTACATGCAGGGCGAAGGAGACGGCACCGACGCCAGGGTCAGATGGCTCAAGAAGCACACCCTCAGCGCCGACTCAACCACCATCCCGGCCGAGCACGAGGAAATCATCGTCCTGGGCGCCACCGGTTACCTGGCCATGTCGGCATCGGCCAACACAGTAGACAGGGCCTTTATCGCCGGCCGCTACGGCACCATCAGCTACAAGGCCTGGGGCATAGAGCGCCTGAAACGCTACGACCAGCAGCTCCGGCAAATCGCACAGGCCAACCGAGTAGTCCTGAGACAGCTCTATACGGAAGATTAAAACGCAAAGCGCAAAAACACAGAGCAAAAGTCAAAAAATTTTACATTTTAATCTGTTATTCTGATTTTTGACTTTTAAGGTTTGATTTATGTTAGAGATAGCCACCCTCAAAACCTACGACGGGGTCAACCACCGGGCCGGCGTCCAGTTCGCCGGATCCCTCACGACCTATCTCGATGGTGTCTCCGTTTCTGTCTCTATCCCTCCTTCGGCCCTGATCATCGGCAACCGCGTTATCCTGGCCATCCCCGGCGGCAACCCTAAAGACGCCTGCGTCATCGCCACCTGGCCGGAAGGCAGCCCTGGCGGGGGTATGGAAGTCCACGGCAACGAGTACCACGGTCCCGACTTCGCCCCGGATGCCAGCGTCTATAAGGTAGTCAACACCCCTGTTACCTACACCATCGGGAGCGGGCAGGACTATGCCACCGTGGCGGCTGCCGCTGCAGCCCTCCGCTCCCTTATACTCGAGGCGGATATCACCCTGAAGCTGATGGAGAATGTAACCGAGACCTCACTTGTCGAGATTATCGGCCAGGTCTCTATGGGCGGGATGCTGCGAATTGAGCTGAATGGCAAAACCTGGACCTTGTCCGGAGATTTGTTCCCCAAGGTCTTTATCGGCGGGCTGGCCAACGTCGTTTTCCAGACGGAAACCGCGTCAGGTGGTATTATTGACATACAGCACCCCAGCCCCTCGGGCAAAATCCCGTTCAGGTTGCGCCAAATGGCTTTCAGCCGCCTATCCTGGACAAATCCCATAACCATCAACCTCAACAGCCTGGCTTTTACCGCCTTTATGCAGCTACTCGACAACTCGTCCGGATACGCCCACGACAACGTCATCCTGCAGAACTACGGGAGCCTGACCTACACGCTGAGGCTGGATTTGCTGAGCCGCTTCACGTTTAACTTCGCCTTCCCCGGCCCCTGGCTGATTAACGGCGGCGGCATGATCCTTGATCAAAACGGCGACATCTGGACTAAGAAAGGAAAAGTGACGTGACAGAGGAGGAACGATGAACAAATTAAAAGAAGCACTCGCCTCACTGTCATCGCGAGCGAAGCGTGGCAATCTCAAACATAAGGAGACACCGATGACCAGAGTAAAAGACGCCATCTCAACAAACTATAAGGAGGGCCTGCCCAAAGAGGCCTTCGCCATTGTCGGAGATCCCGACGACCCCGGTACCTGGAAGATTCCCCATCATACCAGGGCCATTCTCCGGGCCAGGGGACGCCTCGATATCGAGAAGACCGTGGACTGGGACCGCATGCCGGCAGCAGTGGCAGCCTTGAGCCCCGGAGGATACCGCGGTGAAAGGGTCCAGGCCTCCGCCGAGGACATCATCAAGGCCGCCCGCCACTTGGCCGGGCATTATGAGGCAGCCGGCAAGTCCGTCCCCGACACTTTGGGAGCCCTGATCTGACATGTTATCGACATGTCATTGCGAGCCCCGATTTATCGGGGCGTGGCAATCTCTTATCAAAACAGGGGAGTCAACGAACCCTGGGAGTATAAGGAGTCGTCGAAAGCGATTCAGGAGCTCCCTTGAGCCTCCCAGGGCCATAGCATAAGGAGCAAACATGGCAGAGACAGGTAAACCATCTAACCAACAAACCATCAAACCATCTAACCCCGAGCTGATCAACGTCTTCACGGAGCTATTCCGCGCCGTCGCCCGGCCGGCCATCACCATCATCTTCGCCGTCGTGATAGCCCAGGTCGTTGTCGAGGGCATCGACATCCCGCAGTGGTTCCTCGGCCTGGCCATCCCCTGCATTACCTGGTGGTTCGCCGAGCGAACCGTGGGCCACATCAAGGGGAAGAATGGCGGCTAGGAGGAAAACATGCAGAGAAGAATCAGGACACAGCAAGTAATAGACTGCCCCAAGGAAAAGAGGGTTGTTCCGCTCCACGCTCTTGCAGCAGGCGCAAATCACGACCAGTTCACGTGCTGGCAGTGCCCCAACCACGTGAAGCACACCTGCAAGTACGTGACCTGCAAATACGAGGAGCCACCGCACTGACCCATGTTCAAGTGGTTCAACCCGCGCAACTTCCTCGATACTTACCAGGAGTGGCACGCCCTGGTCGAGGGATTCTGTGAGGTAATGTGCCCATGGCCGGCCAGACACCCGCTCACCGGCCAGCTCCTGGACGACCTCCAGGCCGACCATCACTACTACATGTTCGGTCGCGCCCTGGGCATCCTGGCCTGGCTCACTATAGGTTGTGTCATCAAAGTGCTGCTTTTCTAACTCAACAAACTCAATGAACACATGAGAACTCTATCAACTACTTTACTCGCCGCCCAGAAGAAGGCGGTCCGCCTTCCTTACATCGAAGCCCTGGTCTATGACTACGAGGCTGGCATAAAGAGGTTGTCATGGACACGGCTCTACACCGGCTCCGAGCTCGACAGCCATCACGGCATCGCCTTCGACGGCCAGGGCTCCATGCACCGCATCCGGGCCGCCGCCGGCAATATTCTCTATCGCCAGAAAATCACCAACCCCGGCCCGAGCTCCGACTACTCTCAGTGGACGCAACTCGCCGCCGACTGCGCCGGTCCCTGTGCTATCGCCGCTTATGGCGCCAAGGTCTATATCTTCTACAGGACCACTGGCAACGTCCTCTGGAAATACTACTCCCATGACTACGGCCAGACCTGGAATAACGCTCAGCTCGTCGCCTACGCCGATGTCCTCTCCCTGGCTGCCTGTTGGTGGTCCACCGGTAACACCGTCGTCTGCTTCGCCCTCAAATCTAACCAGCTCAATGGTATTACCCTGGATACCTCCACCCAGACCGCCACTCAGCACACCTGGCCTGATCCTACTCACCCCTTGCTCGATACCTACGGCATAGGAGCCACTTACAACGCCGCCCTCCAGCAGTGCGAAGTAGTCATCGCAGGGAAGGAGTCCGACTCCCCCTATAACCACTACGACCTGTTCAGGACGAAGTTCTCCAACACCTACAACTTCCTGGCCCTGGAGAGCTTCCTTATGGCCCCCGATGGGGAGGATGTCACCTACGAGTACCCCGACTGCCATTTACCCCTGACACCTGAGACCTACGAAACCACTCGCGTCACCGCGGCGGAGAAATTCGCCGGCACAACCGCCTACACCCGCCCCCTTACCTGTCACATGGTCAAGGGCACCTACTGGTCCGACACCACCTTCACCGAGCCTAAGCCCTTCCTAGATATCGCCCCCTCTTATGGCTTACGCCTAACAACTGACACCTCTTACTGGTGGCTGGAGAGGCCCTCCGGAGTCTGGAGAGCCACCCGGGCAGCAGCGGATCCCCTGGTCCTGACCACCGACGCCCCCTCCGGCCGTATCGTCTCCCTCACTCACCGCCAGTCCCTGACCCCTGACACCTGGTCCCTGCTTCTCACCCTCGACAACTCCCGGGGCCAGTACGCTTCGCCTGGGGAGGGGGCACTCGCTTCGCTTCGCTTCCGCGCCGAAATCGTATTGAAGCTGGGCTATAAGACCACGGCCGGCAGCGAGACCTCCGAGGCCGGCACCTACTGGATAGACGGCTGGGAGTACTCTACAACTCAACAAACTCAACCAACCCTGACACTCTTCTGCCTCGACGGCTGGGGCCTGGCACAGAGGTGGACAGCCCGCTACCAGATGCGCTGGAACAAGGACGACGTCAACCCCAGGTCCGTCTGGCAAATCCTGTACCAGCTCCTGGCCAGGGTGGGCATCCACCTCACCAACGAGCCCGCCAAGCCCCAGTCCTCCGCCGTCAACAACTTCTACCCCGACCTCGTCCTCGACCCGGGCACTCAAGGAACTCAAGCACTCAATAGACTCCTCTCCTTCGTCCCCGACGGCCTCGTCTTCCGTGGTCAGGAAGCCTTCACCAAGAACCCGCTGGCCAATGAGGCCAGCTCCTATTCCTACGGCGCAGGCGTGGCCGACCACCCCATCGCCACAGGCCAGTATAACCACGCAGTCACCCTGTCCCGTTCCCGTGCCCTGGGAAGGGACGACTCCGACAACCGTATCCTCGAGGAAGCCCTCGACTGGGATTTGCTATCCCTGGGTATAGACACCCTGGAACAGGCCTACGACCCCAACCTCCAGACGGCCACCAGGGCCCAGGAGAGGGCCGACGCCATCCTCAGAGAGGCGTCATTGCGAGCGAAGCGCAGCAATCTCGTCGTCCCGACGAACGTCGGCCAGGAGCTCCTCGATGTCGTCGAGGTCACCGACGCCCGCTGCGGTATCGACCAGAAGAAGTATAGAGTCCTGGCTATCGAGACCGACTACGACCGTCGCGTGGCTAGGTACGACCAGATCCTGACCCTTGGGGCCCCATAAAAAGGGGTCAACTCTATTTTTGTCCTCCTGCACGGGGGATGCTGCTGGCGAAATCCCAAGCTAGCCCATGGAATTCGACGGCGCGGCAAGCCCATCTGAACAAGGAAAAAATAGAGTTGACCCCTTTTTAGCGAATTAATGCTTGTTTAAGCTCGTTGAGCCTCGGCGCAAAGGTTTCAATGAGCCCCTGTCTGGCCGACTGTGATTGAGAGCCGGCTTCGATATTGGCAACATCCACTGCGCTTCCGGAGATTCTCAATTTGTGCAATGTTTCCCTGTGGTCGCCTTCCAGGTCCTGTCTTATCTTTTGTTCCGCTTCTTCATACTCTTGAATAAGCCGGCTTATTTCTTCTGCCTTCGGCTGCAATTCAGGCCCCAGGCTGCTTACGGCCTCGACTACCTTTTTGAGTCTGTCTATCCCCTGGGCAGGCGTAAACTCGATAGCCTTCGCCAGGTGCTCGACTACGGCCTGTTTCACTATGTCCCTTTCCTTTTCTTCGTACTTGTTTAGCTCCCCGGTCATATCTATCTCTTGGGGACCATCCAGCCATTTTTGTGCCAGCGCTTGACCGATCTGGCCATGCCTTTGTCTTTCCTGCCGTTCCTTTTCCTCGGCTGACAGGCCGCCCAATCTATTCGCCCTCTCTTGAGCGATTTCCCAGGAACTTTTTAGCTCACTCATAGGCCCAGGACTCTAAGACTGAATTGGGGAATCGGGATTCACTCTTGCTGACTACCGGCTACCGAATTCTCCCCCTTTTTGGATTAGGAATGCATTTTAGCCTATAATACTTGGAGGTTCAACAGAGTGTGAGGTTATAGCTATGATTTACTATCAATCCGTGAAGCTGACGGAGTATTTCTATTGCTATGTATGGCAAGGTCGAGGAAATAACTGCAATGCCATTCTCTGGCCCTCGGTCTTGAGGGGCGAGCATCCGCACGTACTGGTCGATCCTGGACATGTCAGGAATGAGCTTGGCGAGCCCTGTTTTGACTCGCTGGCTCAGGCTATGGAGAAGGACGGCTTCAAGGTGAAGGACATCGGGCTGGTGATTGGCACTCACAGCCATCCCGACCATATTGAAGCTGCCGATTTGGTCGTGGAAAAAAGTGGTGCTCTGTTTACTCTGTCGCGTGAAGAGGATGAATTCTATCGCACTATGGGGAAGACGTTCTTTCAGATGTTTGGTAGTAAGCCGCCGCAGGTCAGTCCCTTCTTTTATCTGAAGGAAGGCGATTTGTCTATGGGGGCCAAAGACAACAAGATGGCGGTCAAGGTCTTCGTTACCCCGGGACATTCTCCCGGTTCTGTTTCCCTTTATCTGGAGCAGGATAAGATATTGATAACGGGCGACGTGATCTTTGCCGGCAGCATGGGCAGGACCGATTTCCCCGGTGGCAGCCCTTCCCTGCTGCGTAAGAGCATCGATGAGTTGTCTCAGCTTGATGTGGAATACCTTGTTCCCGGTCATAGCACCGAAATGGGCAACATAGTTGCCGGCAAGGACAAAGTAAAGCGCAACTTCTATACAGCCAAGATGTTTATTTAGATATAATCAAATGCCATAACGCTAATAGTGATGGAATTAGTATGGAGACGAATGACAGAATAAAATATGCTCTGGAGCACACGGAATTAGTCCGGGCGCCGCAGCAACACCTGGCCACTTTCGGCAGTTCTGTCATCGATTATTACGTTGTCACTGAACTCGTGGGAAATGTCAGCGTGGTGCGGGACGGCAAGGTAATTGCGGAAAGGCCCAAAATCGTCACTCCCGCTTACCTGGTCAATGTGGAAGGCTTCAGCGAGCAGGCCAAGAAATACATAGCCATGATGGCCCGGGAGCGCCCTTATGAATCGGGCGTTTTCTACCGGTATAAGAACGAACCCAAGGGGATGAACGTCGTCTCCGAGCCCATGGGGCAGGTGATAGGCAAGCTCAGCTCTCAAATTGAGGAGGGGCAGAACCCCTTAAGCACCATAATCAAGGGGGTGGAGGAACTATGGGACGTGTCTTTGCTCATGTTCATCTATGAGCTAACTACACGATCGGTTGGCCCCAATGTAGCTGAATTCAGTCGTAGGGGCTTTCTGGATATGGATGCCGGTGGTGTGCCACAGGGTGCCCGAGACTACATCGAAGAGCTTTTCGAGCAAGCAAGTCGCAACCTTTCCCGGGCCCCGGAGTTGGTGATGGAGCTAAACCGCTGGGGTCTATTCCCGGAATATCAAGACCGTTTCTTTGCACTGTTCAGAAGAAAGTGAGCCCGCTCTGGTTTTGCATAAAGTTTGCTGGATGGTCACGCGCAACCTACAGAGATTAGATCCTAAATCCTGAACAAATTCGAAATCCTAATTTCAAAATCCAAAGCCTTCATGTTTTTGGTCATTAGAATTTGGGACTTTGATATTGTTTAGCATTTCGTATTTAGTGCTTAGGATTTGTTATATTCGAGGTCTGAGGCGTGAAGAAATCCTTTCTTTCACGGTTAGGATGGACTACATCAGTCCCAGGTACCAGGTTAGTATATTGCTTCCCCAGAGCAATGTTACCATGGCGGCGAGGGCAAGAAAGGGACCGAAGGGAATCGTCTCCCGTCGTTGTCTCCTTTTTGCTGTCACCAGAGCCACGGCTACAATGCCGCCGGCGATAGCCGCCATAATGACGGCAACCAATACCAGAGGAAAGCCGGTAGCCAGGCCAATCAAAGCAGCGAGCTTGACATCTCCCCAGCCCATGCCACCACGGGAGACTAGGGCAATCAAGAGGAATATAACAAAACCGATGGCTCCGCCTATGGCAGCGTTGGCAACCCGCATACCCATAGACTCATTAAGCCAGGGCCAGGGATATAAAGACAGGAGCAAGGCCACTATCATGCCGGGATAAACCACCTTGTTTAGAATGAGCCCGTGCTCCAGGTCGATGACGAAGATTATGATGAATAGACAGGCATAGAAAGCCATGAAGCCGAGCTCTGCGCGCAAGCCGTAATGCCATGCCAAAAGAGCGAAGATCACGCCCGTGGCCAGCTCCACCCAGAACACCCTCCGGGGTATAGGGGCCTGGCAGTACCGGCAGCGACCGTGAAGCCTGAGGTAGCTAAATACGGGGATGTTGTCTTTAGCGGCTAGCTTGTGCTGGCAAGCTTCGCAATGGGACGGTGGAAGTACAATGGACTTGTTCTGAGGCAGGCGGTCGATGCACACGTTAAGGAAGCTGCCTATCGCCAGACCCAGAAGGGCGAATAAGATTATCAAGACTATTTCCACGGGTGCTTATTGTGGACGTATGATACCCCGAAGTCAATAGTCAGTAGGTACTGGTGCCAGGCTTAGCTTCTTCTGTGGTTATGACTCTCTCCCCTTGTGCGTGAGAGACAGAATAAGGGCAGAAGCCACCCGCAGCTAGATCCTCTCTCTTCCTAGGATGGGGTTTATGCGAGATTGTGCAGAAGGCTATGATATGGCTGCCGCAAATCGGAGTGAGTCAGCATGTCAGCGAAGTATTATGTTGGCTGCAGTGGCTGGCATTACGAACACTGGCGAGGGCTTTACTACCCCGCAGGATTGGCCAAGGCGAAATGGTTGTCATTCTACGCTCAGCAGTTCAATACTGTGGAGCTCAACAGCAGTTTTTATCGTCTGCCTTCACAGAAAGCTTTCACCACCTGGCGAGAATCCACACCCGGCAACTTCCTTTTTGCTGTTAAAGTGAGCCGGTTCATCACGCACATAAAAAAGTTAAGGAATTCAGGTTTCGCGGTGGAGAATTTCCTGTTTCTGGCGACTCTTCTGGGAGGGAAGCTAGGTCCTTTGTTATACCAACTGCCGCCCAGCATGAAGCGTAACGATGAACTGTTACAGAGTTTCTTGTCTTCATTACCACCGGAGTATCAGCACGTAATTGAGTTTCGCCATAAATCATGGATATACGATGCCGTGTTCGATATGCTACGAAGGCACAATATTGGGTTATGCGTTTTTGACATGCCTGGCTTCAGCTGTCCCCTGGTTGCTACCAGTGACTTTGCCTATGTCCGTTTTCACGGCAGCGAAGGTCTGTATTCCAGTTGTTACTCTACCGAAGAGCTTTCCCGATGGGCACAAAAAATTGCCCGGTTGGGGCAAAGCGTCGAAGCCACCTATATCTATTTTAATAACGATGCCCAGGCATTTGCGGTTGAGAACGCTATGACGTTGAGGAGTCTTCTAAAGACTGTTTGACCTTCTGGGCCACGGCCAGGTTCAGGCCTTCCGTCCGCCCGAGTTCCTCCAAAGAAGCTCGCCGAATAGCTTCAATCGAGCCGAACTTTCTGAGCAAGGCCTTCTTTCGCCTCGGTCCGATGCCGGGGACGTCATCCAGAGCGGAAGACATGGCTTCCCTGTGACGCAACTTCTTGTGGTAAGTTATGGCGAAGCGATGGGCTTCATCTCGGGCTCTCTGCAGCACATGGAGGGCGGGAGAGTCTTTGGCCATACGAACTGGCTTTGCGTCGTCGGGTATGAATACCTCCTCGTTTTCTTTGGCCAGGCTGGCCATGGGGACAGAGTCCAGTCCCAGTTCCTGCCTAACCTCCAGGCCGGCGTTAAGTTGCCCTCTGCCGCCGTCAATGAGGACAAGGTCGGGAGGGATTCCCCAGGCATCTTCACCCGTCAGACCTCGCTTAAACCTGCGCCTTAAGGTTTCCTGAATCATGGCATAATCGTCGGCGCCAGCCACAGTTTTGATGCGGAAGCGGCGATAATGTGCCGGCTTGGGACGGCCTTTTTCCAGGACAACCATGCTGCTGACAGCGAAAGCGCCTTGAATGTTAGAGACGTCATAACATTCTATTCTTTCGGGCAACTCGGGCAGATGCAATCTGTCTTTTAGCTCTTGCAAACCGGAATCCACAACATTGGCCCTCATCTCTCTAAACTGGGCAAGCTGTAAGCCCTGGGCGGCATTCTCGGCTGCCGTGTCCACCAGCTTTTTCTTGGCTCCTCGCTGCGGCACTTGAAGATTTACCTTGCCCCCTCTCTGCCGTCCGAGCCATTCGGAGAGCATCTGCGGCTCGTCTACAGGGTGCTGAAGCAATATCAGTGGTGGAATATAGGAAGCAGAAGCATAGTATTGTTTCACAAAACTGGTCATTACTTGCGGGGCAGACTCGCCCTGGATGCCTTCCATAATAAAATGGCCGTGGCCTGCAAGCTTACTATTGCGAATAGAAGAGAGTTCGACACAAGCCTGCACTCCATCCTGTGCCAGGCTAATGACATCCTTGTCCCCCTTTAGCTTCATCGCAATCCTCTGCCCCTCTATGACTGCTTCTATGGCCTCTATTTGGTCGCGTAGCAAAGCTGCCCTCTCAAATTGAAGCTGCTGCGCTGCAGCCTTCATCTTGGTGTTTAATTCGCGTAGAATGAGTTCCTGTTTCCCCTGAAGAAACAGGATGACCTCGTTTATCACGTCACGGTATTCCTGTTTTTCCACTGCCCCGACGCATGGCCCAAGACATTGGTGGATGTAATAGTCGAGACAGGGCCGCTTGTCGTTGCCGTCGATGCGCTTGCTGCAACTGCGGTAGGGAAAGATCTTCTTTATCAACCTCAGAGTCTTGCGTACTGAGCCGGCATCGGCGAAGGGTCCGAAGTACCTGGCTTTGTCTTTTTGGACCCGGCGGGTGATGCAGACACGAGGCCAATCTTCTTTAATGTCTATCTTCAGGTACGGAAAAGTCTTGCTGTCTTTAAGGCTCGCATTGTACCTGGGAGTATATCTCTTTATCATGTCGCATTCCAGGATGAGTGCCTCTTGCTCAGAATTGGTAACTACGAACTCGAAATCCTGTATTCTGGACACTAGTTGCTGAGTCTTGGGTGGCAGGTTGGAAGGAGTGCCAAAATAACTCCTGACCCGGTTGTTCAGGCTAGCAGCCTTGCCAACGTAGATAACCTTACCTGTTTTGTCCTTAAGCAGATAGACTCCAGGCTTTGCTGGCAGAGTGCCTAATTGTTCGGGTTTCACGGCAAATCCATTGTAGCAATTGGCTTGCGTGGAGGCAAAATAGTTTGCATTATGTTAGAATAGCGGTGATGAAGCCGGATATCGATGCCTTTCTTCAACATTTGGCCCGAGGGAAAGGCTATTCTCAAAACACCGTGGCTGCGTATCGCAACGACTTAACTCAAATGGCAGCCTTTGTTGCGGCAGAGCAGGCAAAGGGCATAATCACAACCTATGACGGGCTCCTGAAGAGCTATTTGCTCAAACTCAGGGAAAAGAGATACTCTGTGGCAACAACAGCTCGCAAAGTGGCGTCGGTCAAATCATTCTTCAAATTCATGGTTGATTCCGGGAGAATGAAGGAGAATCCAACAAAGAATTTGCCCTCTCCTCAAGTCAGAAGGCACGCACTCAATTTCCTATCTCCCTCCGAGTACCAGAAGTTGCTTGCCGAGGCTGCAAAACTGCCTACCCCGGAAGCCAAGAGAGATACAGTAATGCTGGAGTTGCTTTATGCCACCGGTGTACGCATAAGTGAATTAGTGTCATTGAATGTCAGGAATATTGATCTGGAGCAGAATTCTGTTCATATTGATTCCAAGAGACAGGTCCCTTTTGACCATCGCCTAAACTTGATTCTGGGAAGGTTTCTCAGAAGTGATAGACTGGATTTATTGTACGACGAGAAAGAGGAAGCCCTATTTCTTAACCGACGTGGTAAGAGGCTGACCCGGCAGGGGTTCTGGCAGATTATCAAGGCGTATGCCTCCAGGGCAGGGCTGGGTGGCAAGGTTACACCGCAAACCTTGCGTCATAGCTTTGCCAGGCGCAAATTACAGAACGGCGTCGAGCTTCCTCAACTTCAGCATCTTCTGGGGCACGCATATATTTCCAGCACAAGAGTCTATAAACAATCTGCACCAAGGAGAGGATGATGGCGAAAAAATCGCGACGTGCTAAAGCTAAATATCGGGCTACGGTTGCGAAACCGGTGCCGGAGAACCCTGCGCAACAGCTTGGCCCGCTGCCTGCTAAGGTACAATCGCCAACCCGAGTATCTCCAAAATCCCAGGATTTGGCCAGCCGCTATCAATATGTTATACCCGAAGTGAAGCGCATCGCCATCATTGCCGGCTCGATAATTCTGGTGCTCATAGTCCTGTCTTTTCTTCTCCGTTGACTTCGAGATTCCCAGCTGGTGAACTGTGGTGGATTTAGAGCGGGCCAAAGAGAGTCTATTCAGCTATCTTGACCACGAAATCGCGGACAAGCGCGTAGTTGAGGCTATGAGGCGTGTTCCCCGTGAAGCCTTCGTTCCACCGGAGCAATTCAATGCTGCTTATGACGATAGGCCGTTGAGCATCGGATTTGGCCAAACGATTTCCCAGCCGTTGATTGTGGGTCTGATGGTGGCGGCTTTGGAACTCAAGGGGAATGAGAAGGTGCTGGAACTGGGTACCGGTAGCGGGTATGAGGCTGCGATATTAGCCGAACTGGCTCAGAGAGTGATTACCGTAGAGTGTGTACCTGAATTGGCGGAATCGGCTGAGCAGGTTCTCGATAAGCTTGGTTACTCCAACATTGAAGTCCACGTAGCCGGTAAGACTCTGGGGTGGCCAAAGGGGGCGCCCTACGACGCTGTTATTGTTTCTGCTGGTGCCCCTAGCGTGCCTGAAGTCCTTTTGGAGCAGCTAACCTGGCACGGCCGATTGGTAATCCCTGTGGGCTCGAGATGGCAGCAAGAGTTACTCAAAGTCACCAGGCTTAGGAAGGGTAACAGGACAGAGAACCTGGGCGGCTGTTATTTCGTACCGCTGATTGGCGAAGGTGCCTGGGAGAAGTAAAAAGGCGAACGAAACTGCAACAGAACTCAGTTGGAAACATTGACTGTGGAATAGGCAGACCATATAATCCATAAACCAGAGACTTCACAGAGAAACTAAACTCCATTGGGGCCAGCTAATTGTCGCCATCAACCCACGTGAGAAGGAAGGTGTGAGGGTCTCAAGATTTCTCCGTCGCCCCCGGGGCGGCAACCTCAGAGTGAAGAAGGGAATCATCGAACAACCATGGTGGATAATAGGAGATGACATGAAAAACAGGAACACCCTCATGCGAGCTTTTATCCTTATGATCTTGATGTTCAGCGTAATTCTTCCTGGCTCGGTAGCGGCAACCACATTGACGCCTGTGTCCCTGCCGGACAGCTATGTGATTGGTCATTTGGCAGCTGGTAGCTCCAGCCTTGCTTCGGCAACGGCGTCAAATATGTCTCAGGGACAAGTCACGCCCATGATTGCCGCCGGCGGCTATCATACGGTGGGACTTAAGTCTGACGGTACTGTGATTGCTCACGGACACAATAGTTCCAAACAATGCAATGTCGGCGATTGGGGGGGCATTATTCAGATTGCGGCGGGCGGCTATCACACGGTGGGACTTAAGTCTGACGGCACCATGGTTGTGGTAGGGGACAACACCTATGGTCAGTGCAATGTCGGCAACTGGACGGACATCGTCCAGATTGCGGCGGGCGGCTATCATACAGCGGGGCTCAAGTCCGACGGCACCGTGGTCGCCGTGGGGAACGACGATTACGGGCAGTGTGATGTCGATGGTTGGAAGGGTATCATCCAGGTTGCAGGAGGCGTCTATCATACTGTGGGGCTTAAGTCGAACGGCATCGTGGTTGCCGTGGGATATAACGAGGAAGGTCAGTGCGATGTCGGCGACTTCAGGAATATTATCCAGTTGGGCGCAGGCTATGGTCACACGGTAGGGCTTAAATCTGATGGCACTATCGTCGCTATGGGAAGCAATGAGTACGGGCAGTGCGATGTGGGTAATTGGACGGATGTCATCCAGGTTGCGGTGGGTGCCGATCACACGGTCGGGCTCAAATCCGACGGCACCGTGGTTGCCGTGGGGGACGATGGATACGATCAATGCGATGTCGACGGTTGGACGGACATCATCCAGGTCGCCGCGGGTTATGGTCACACTCTGGGATTCGGGGCCGATGGTAGCGTGGTCGCCGTGGGATGGCACTACTTCGGGCAGTGCGATGTGGATGGTTGGGGAGACGTAAAGCAGATAGCCACGGGCTACGGTCACACTGTGGGATTTGAGGCTGATGGTACGGTCATCGCTACGGGCTACAACAACAATGGTCAATGTGATGTGGGAAACTGGACGGACATCATCCAGGTGACCGCGGGCTACGTGCACACGGTGGGACTTAAGTCTGACGGCACCGTGGTTGCCGTGGGCTGGAACCACTTCGGTCAATGCGATGTCGGCGACTGGGCGGACATCATTGAAGTCGCTGCCGGTGGCTATCAAACAGTAGGGCTTAAAGCTGGTGGCACTGTGGTTGCCGTAGGAAACAACGCCTACGGTCAATGTGATGTGGGAAACTGGACGGATATCATCCACATTGCCACGGGCTATGGTCACACGGTGGGGCTTAGGGTGGATGGGACAGTGATCGGTGTGGGGAACAATGAGATCGGACAGTATAACGTCGGCGACTGGCTGGACATCATCCAGGTCGGTGTGGGCTGGGGTCATACAGTGGGGCGTAAGGCTGATGGTACCGTGGTGGCTGTAGGATATAACGACTACGGTCAGTGTAATGTCACCGGCTGGACGGACATCGTCCATGTTGCCGCAGGCTACGGTCACACGGTGGGGGTCGAGGCAGACGGCACGGTGGTCGCCGTGGGATTGAACGACGATGGGCAATGTGACACTGACGACTGGACAGACATCGTGCAGGCTGCGGCAGGCAGCTACCACACAGCGGGGCTTAGGGCCGATGGCCCGGTGGTCGCCGCGGGCCTTGAAGTCGGACTTGCTGAATGGAATCTGGGCGATGCTGCTCTCTACCTTATCGCCTCCAGTACCGGTGGTGGCGAGGTAACCCGGCCCGGAGAGGGGACTTTCTCATATTATCCTGGGAGGGTAATCAACGTGGTAGCCAGGCCCGAGGATGGCTATCGCTTTGTCAACTGGACTGGCGATGTGGGCACCGTTGCTAATGTTAATGCAGCTCAAACTGCCGTTACTGTGGACAACAACTGTGTCATTATGGCCAACTTTGAAGAGACCCCCCCAATCAATTGGGCCCTTATTGGTGGGATCATAGGAGCAGTGGTAATAGCGGGGCTGGTGATTTTTCTTCTGCGCAAGAGAAGGGCTGCCGAGACCAAAAGAGACTGAACTGAGCATTTTCGTCTGCCGCCACCCATGAAGGCGGAGGTACGATTACGTTGTCGTTGCATGCCGCCTTCCTTTTCCTGTCATTGCGAACACCTGAAAGGTGTGCGGCAATCTCAGCGCCTCCACGCTGTGATGTGGCTGTGGGCAAATGGATTGAGCCGTCAAGGTTTCTGTGGCTGGGGGATGGATGCAGCAAACTTGGTAGTGTTGGAAGTGAAAAGTCGTGAAAATTACCGCATTGTGCGTTAAAATAGCAGGTCTTGGCTGATAACAAAGAGAAAGGAGAGAAGTTAGAGCATGGACATTGTTGAAGCTATTAATCAGAGGAAAAGCGTTCGGGCTTTTAAGTCCGACCCTGTACCCAGAGAAATTCTGAAGGAGATTATGGAGCCGGCTTTGCGGGCTCCCTCCTGGGGAAATACTCAGCCGTGGGAATTCGCCATAGCGACCGGAAAGAAGTTGGAAGAGATAAGGCAAGCCTTTGCTGGAAAGGCAGCAGCGGCAGAAGAAGACAATCCCGACATCCCTCGTCCTCGAGAATTCCCCCAGCCTTACGATACTCGTTACCGTGCTATAGGCAGGAAAGTTCTGGAGATGAAGGGGATAAGCAGGGAAGATAAAGAAAAGAGGAAGCGGTGGGTCTTGCAGGGCCTGAGATTGTTCGAAGCTCCGTGCGCCATCTACATCTACATTGACCGCTCTTTCTATCAGCAGGGCGACGGATTAAATATCTGGCCTTTGTTTGACTGCGGCTTGGTGGCTGAGAACATTATGCTACTCGCTACCAGGTACGGACTGGGAACCATTGCTCAAATACAGGCTGTTGTGTATCCTGACGCATTAAGGAAGGCGCTGGAAATACCGGACTCCAAAGTGATAGTGCTGGGAATAGCCGTGGGCTACCCTGATTGGGACGACCCTGTGAATCAGTTCCGCTCCGAAAGAGAACCGCTGGACAATGTGAGCACCTGGCACGGCTTTGATTAAAAGATACAAAAGGTATGTCCCTTAACTATTGACAAGGTGAACAGGTAGTGGGCCTAGGCCTTCAGCATCTCTTTCTTTCTGAGCACCTTCTCCGCATCCTTCTTGGCACCGACCTTCTGGAAGATGGCAAGTGCTTCATCCAGGTCCTCATGCGCCTTGTCCCGGTCTCCCTTGCCGCCGCGAGCCAGGTACATCAGGCCACGCTTATAAAGGGTCCTGGCTTCGTCCCAGGGGAGCTGGTATTGCTTGTTGATTTGAATGGCCTTATCGAAGGACTCGGCTGCCGTCCCCCAGTCCCGCTGCGCTGTGGCCAGCATACCTCTGGCCAGATACATGGGTGCAGGCAGGCCATACCAGTTCTGCCCGGGCTTCATAAGCTCGAAACCTCTGTCCACATATTCCGCCGCCTTGTCAGGCTGGCCCATCTTCAAGTAAAGCTCGGCCAGCACCGGAAGCACCCACAGCTCAAACAGAACGTTACCTCCGTTCCGGCAGATTTCCAGGCTCCTCAACAGGAATTCCTCAGCTTTGGGATAGTTTTCCAACTCCAGGTTGAGGCTGCCCAGAACAAGACAGCAAGCGCCCACAGCAGCAAGGTCGTTCCTGTCCTGTTGGACGGCTATTGCCCATTCCAGATATTCTCTGGCCTTGTCCCATTCTCCCTGGCGCAGACAGTGAAGCCCAATGCCGGCAGTATCTTCGAAATGGCAGCCTGCCAGCGTTTGACTCTCTAGTGTCTGCACTGCCTGACAGGCCTGCTGCGCCTTGGTAACCTCACCGGATAGCGCATATATCAGTGTCAGCGGGCGCCTTAGGAAGCCCTCAAAGAAGAGGCCAGTCTTTGATGTCTCAGGAAGAGCCTTCTCCCCCCATGCCCTGGCCCTGGGGATGTCCCGCACCAGGGCCAAGCTGAGGGTAAGCTGTTGGCTCAGCATCGCGAGAGGAAGCGGACTTCCCTTCTTGACTACCGGGTCCCAGATATTCTCGTTGTAGGCTATCCCCTCATCTATCAGCCCGGTATAAGTCAAGGCAATGCCCAGGCTGGAGGCTGCCTTCAAGCGTATGCCCATGGGCACACCCAGCCTGTCAAACAATTCCACAGCCCTCTGGGCCCAAGCCAAGGCGGTACCAGGCTGACCGCGGTGTAGGTATAGATGTGCCGTTCGCTGATAGACTTCTCCCTTCTCTATATCGTCAGGATCTTTCTCAACAATGGCGGCAATGGCCTCCAAATGCTTAAGCGCCTTGTCTTCCTTGGCCCCATCCCAAGCTCCGCTCATGTATAGTAGCTGGATAAGCATGTGCATACGGAACACATTTTGTTTGTCGCCCAGCTTCTCGTAGATTTCCAGCGCCGACTCAGCATAGCCGAGGGCAGCATCATTATCCTGTTGTGATGAACAGACGACGGCGAGATTCTTCAATATCTCCGCCTTCTTGGCAGGCTGTTCTTCCATTATTACCCCCTTTTCTCCATCAGCTTCAGGGCGGTTTCATAGTACTTCCTCGCCTGGTCCCAGGCGAACAGCATGGCTGCTTTATCCCCGGCCTTCTGAGCGTAGTCAACAGCCTTGGAGAGGTCATTCCCCTCAAGAAAATGGTATGCCAGCGCTTCCAGACGGTTGTCTATCTTCCTGGCATATACTTTCTCCACCGCCTCTCCCACCTTCAGATGGTGTCTTCTCCTTCGGACAGAACTGATGCCTTCATAGAGCACATCTCTGAGCTGGGTGTCGGCGAACGCGTAGACTTCCTCCCCCAAGATGTGCCGGGCGACCACGAGGCGGACCTGCAAGCACTTATCAATCATGTCTATCAATCGGTTTTCATCCAAGCCAGTAACCTCTCTTAGCACCGGGAAACTGAACTCTCTGCCAATCACCGCCGCCGCACTTAAGACGTGGCAGGATTCTTCATCAAGGCACTCCAGCCTCTTCTCGAGTACCTCCTTTATGCCTCGAGGGACATGTACATCAGAAAGGTCCTTGATACCCCAGCCCCTTTCCACCGGGTAGACTGCTCCTTCTTCGACCAAAGAGCGTAATACTTCCTCGACAAAGAAAGGATTGCCTTCGGTCTTGCCATAGACCAGGTCGGGCAGCTCGCTGGGAACTTTCTCGCCGAACGTCTGTCTGATCATTTGAAGAACATGATCTAAGGTCAGTCGCTTTAAGGGAAGCGCATAAGACAGCCTCTCCCGGTTTATTTCAGCAACAGAGCGAGAGAGGGAGCGCTGATCTTCTAACTCCAGGTCACGATAAGCACCCACCACCAGGAGGTGCTCAGCGGTGATGGCACGCGCCATGTGGTGTAAAAGCTCCATCGAGGCATCATCAAACCATTGCAGGTCATCCAAGAACAGCACAAGGGGGGACTCCTTGGAGATGTTGACAAAGAACTGAGTAACCGCCTCGTAGAGGCGGACATGCTGTTGTACAGATGGTGCTGGCGCTGCAGGTGGGATGGTGCCTAACTTTTCGCCAAGCTCAGGCACTAGTTTTGCCAGCTCTGTGGCAAAGGCGCCCACGGCTTTGAACACAAGAAGCGGTGGTGCCCAGCGGGCATATTCCTTAATGATATTGCTCCAGGGCTGGTAGGGGACAGCTCCCTCGCGCTCGTAACCGCTGCCCATGAAACACTGGGCACCTCGAAGTTTGGCATAGCTTCTCAGTTCATAAGCCAGTCTGGTCTTACCAATGCCCGCCTCTCCGGTGATAAAGACCAGGCTTCCTTCACTCCTTAAGGTCGCATCCAGGCGTGCTCTGAGGATTTTTATTTCCTGTTCCCGGTCCACCAGTGCCTGAGCCCATCGCGGCTCCGGCGTGGGCATTCTTTCAGTCGCTTTCTCCTCGGTTGACACGCCTACAGGCGCCGGTCTAGCCTCCTCCTCCTTCACAGACTTGAGAGCCTGGAAAAGCTCACTGGCTGACTGGTAGCGCTGGTCGGGGTCTTTGGCAAGAAGCTTGAGAATGATCTGCTCCAGGGCTGCTGGAATCTCCGGGGCCAGTTTTCGGGGCATCATAGGTAGGTCGTTGATATGGCTGAAAATGACTTTAACCGGGTCATCTCCGTGGAAGGGAGGCTTGCCAGTGACCATCTCATAAAGAACGCAGCCCAAAGAATAGAGGTCTGACTTAGTATCGGAGCGCTTTCCCAGGGCCTGCTCGGGAGGCAAATAGGCAGGGGTCCCTACTATCACACCTCTCTGTGTAAGATTGGGTCCACCCAATGCTCTGGCCAGGCCGAAGTCCATCAGCTTGGGCAGCCCCACGGAGGTGATCATGATGTTGTCCGGCTTGATGTCTCGGTGGAGGATGCCATGAGAATGCGCGTATTCCAGTGCCTGGCAGACCTGGCTGCCGATCCTGAGCGTCGTAGCGGCATCACAGCGTGCACCAGGTCGAGAGCGGATCAAACCGCTCAGGTTAGGGCCATGAACGAACTCCAGGATGAGGTAATGACTCTCGCCCTCTTGGCCGATGTCGTATATGGCGACAATACTAGGATGAGAAAGGCCAGCGGTGGCCTTGGCTTCCTGTTCAAAGCGGGCAAAGGACTCCTGGTCAAGGCCTTCGCCCTTAATGACTTTAATGGCTACGGTGCGGCCGAGCCTGGTGTCCTCAGCCTTGAAGACA